>Ga0193955_1000031_pt1 | contig 93436 bp, 70 predicted proteins | sample BB_6_MG_FD_140343 | JGI IMG/M metagenome (GOLD analysis project Ga0193955, IMG submission 140343) | Microbial mat bacterial communities from the Broadkill River, Lewes, Delaware, United States - BB_6_MG | ecosystem: Environmental > Aquatic > Freshwater > River > Microbial mats | place: USA... | reverse complement strand
CCAAAGGGACTATTTTAGATGGCGTACAAAAACCAGGCACAATAGGTGGCGACTCTACAGCACAATTATTGCGTAAAGCACGTAATAACAATCATGTAAAAGCCGTTGTACTGCGCGTTGATAGCCCAGGCGGTAGTGCTTTTGCTTCTGAAATTATTCGTCAAGAAATTGAATTATTAAAAGCGTCAGGAAAACCTGTTGTTGCTTCAATGGGTACTTACGCTGCTTCAGGCGGTTATTGGATTTCAGCTCCTGCAGATAAAATTTATGCATCCCCGTCTACCATAACAGGCTCTATTGGTATTTTCGGTATGATGATGACTTTTGAAGATTCATTAAGTAAATTAGGTATTTATACTGATGGTGTCGGTACTACCGATATTTCAGGGCTTGGTCCTACTCAACCTTTAACCGAAGGTATGGCGCAATTATTTCAATTGAGTATTAATAAAGGTTATCAAGATTTTATTACGTTAGTGGCAGAAAACAGAAACATGACATTAGCGCAAGTAGATGCCATTGCTCAAGGCAGAGTATGGTCTGGTAAAAAAGCGAAAGAATTAGGATTAGTTGACGAATTGGGCAATTTAACTGATGCCATTGTTGCTGCCGCAAATCTTGCTCAATTAGAAGAATATGACACCTTATTAATTGAACAAGAAGTGTCTGAACGAAACAAAATCATTCAAAAAATGATGGGAGAAGCCCAATCATTTATCACTGCTGGAACAAGTTTAAATACCAATAGCGAATTAACGACACCTTCAAGCGTCAATGCTAAACCAATGACACAATTTATTTCACAGCTACAAAATGAAATAACTAAAATGAATCAATTTAATGATCCCCAAGGTATATATAGCCTTTGTTTAGCCTGTGGAGTTAAGTAGAGGTGAATAATAGGAAAAGAATTTATGTTGCCTATACTGGCGGCACTATTGGTATGAAAAAAAGTGATCATGGGTATATCCCTGTTGAGGGTCACTTAACGGAATCTATTCATGCTTTGCCTGAATTTCATCGTGATGAAATGCCCACGTTCACGATTAATGAATACCAACCTTTAATTGACTCATCAAACATGACACCAAGTGATTGGCAACATATTGCTGATGATATTAAACAACATTACGATGACTACGATGGTTTTGTTGTATTACATGGTACAGATACCATGGCATATACTAGTTCTGCGTTATCATTTATGTTTGAGAATTTAAATAAACCTATTATTGTTACAGGTTCACAAATTCCACTAAGCCAGTTGCGATCTGATGGTCAAGTGAATGTTCTTAATTCACTATATATTGCAGCCAACTACCCTATTAATGAAGTAGGATTATTTTTTAATAATAAACTTTATCGAGGTAATCGTTCAATTAAAGCCTATGCCGATGGTTTTAATGCTTTTGATTCCCCCAATATGTCACCATTACTTGAAGCAGGTATTAACATAAATGTGATTGCTGGCGAAGTATCAAATAATACAGAATCTGCACCAAGCGTTATTGTGCGCAGCATAACACCGCAACCTATTGGCGTTGTTCATTTATATCCAGGTATTAGCAGTGACGTAGTAGAAAATGTTATTAGACAACCAGTAAAAGCCTTAATTTTACGAAGTTATGGTGTTGGCAATGCACCTCAAGATTCCGCATTACTCACTTGTTTAAGTAAAGCTAAAGAACAAGAAATTATTGTAATTAATTGTAGTCAGTGTATTAAAGGTAAAGTGAATATGTCAGGTTATGCAACTGGCAATGCTCTAAGCCTAGCAGGTGTTATTAGTGGACATGACATGACACTGGAAGCAACATTGACAAAATTACATTACCTGCTGAGTCAAAACCTAAGTTACCATGAGATTTGTCATTTCATGGAAGAAAATTTACGCGGTGAATTAACGGTATAACTTGGCTTGTATTGCTTGGTAATAAAAAGGGGTAATAAATTACCCCTTTTTAAAACAAATACACTTTTGCTAATACTTATTAAATATATATTCTTTTTAATCTTGCAAGTAATGCTACGTCGGTAATTTCTAACTTACCTAAACTTAGCCAATCAATAAAGCCTTGTTCTAAATCAATAGCGTCTGACGTCTGCATTTGTTCTTGCATTAAACTAACCTGCACTGCCATTCTTTGCTTAGCATATTCATCTGGTGATGGCACTTGTGCCAGAATTTCAAGCGCTAAAGTTTTTTCAACACGTGATGAAATTGTTGCTTGCGTTGTAACAGAACACTGTTCTACCAAACGCTTTTGCCAAAAGCTCGTTAGATTTTTGTATTCAGGGTCATTTACAATATTATCTGCCGTTATTTCGCTGTCTTGTTGAGCTATTTTGTCAAGTAATTTAAAAATACTCTGCCAACTCTTATTTTCTTGTTCTGCGTTTATTTGTTTTATTTTCTGATTGATCTGCTCAATAAAACCTTCAACTTTTGAGGCCACAGATTTAATCACTGGTTTATTAGCAATAACTTGATTTAATAGCACATTGGCTTGCTCTTTAGCATGAATAAAGCTAGATTTTTCATGGTTAGTTACTGACACATCATTAATACTCGCTTCAATCACTGCAAGTGATAAAAGAAAATTCTCTGATGCTTGTGATAATTCGGCTTGTTGCTCTGATTTAGCTAGGTCACGTTTAGCAAATACTTGATCGTTTATCGACCTAAATTTTTGCCATAATTTAGATTCTTGATGAGAACCAGCAAAACCAATATCACGCCATTGCAGCTGTAGCTGTTTAATATTTTCAATTGCTTTATAAATATCGTCAGAGGCTAATTGTTGTTCAGCCTCCACTATTAGCGCTTGTTTGTTCATACCATTGGCATCATGAAATGCTTTAATTGCTTTTTTAATTGGTTGTATTGCATTTTTAAATGCTTTTAATAATTTTTGATATTCATGTCTATCAACTTCTCCAGCTTGTTGCCATCTCTGCTGTAACTTATTTAACTTACCGTCTAGCGCTTTATAATCAATAGATAAGTTGTTTAACTCATTGCTATGGGTCTCAGTAAATGACTCTGCTAACTTCATTGCATCGTTAACAATATTATTTCGTGTAACTAAATGCAAAGCACGTAGCTTTTCTTGCTCTGCATAAAATAATCGACAAGGCGCAAATGCTTGTTCGCAAGCTAAGTTAAATTGTTCATTTAAGTCTTTATCAATGGTTTCATCTGCATGCCCTAACGAATTCCAAACTTTGCGGTAATATTTAACTTTATCAGCTTGCGCATTCGGATCATCTAATGGCGTGTTTACTAAAGTATTAACTTCTTTTAATAATTCTTGTTTACGTGGCGTTGCAATGTAATGTTCCCAATCGCTAATTTCAGCAATTTTATCACTTACATTATCAAAATCACGTTGTAATTGTTGCTGTTGTTGCACAGACAATAAAGTAATGGTTTGACTCACACCTTTAAACAAACCAAAGCAAACTTTATATTTACCGCTAGCAAGTAAACGTTTTAAATCATGTAGTTTTTTCTTGGTTTGTTCAAATAATTGCCTTTGTTCTTGTTGTAATGGCTGTAACCCCTTTTTCCACATAGTAGAAATTTCTTTTTGTGCATTTATGATCGATTGAGGTAACACGCCCTGTGCTTTCTTATTAATGGTTTTATAACTGGCCAACCAATCATAATAGGTTTGTTGACGGTCATTTAGTTCATTCAAATTTTGCGGTAAAGTCAGTTGCGAAATTTTAGAAATAAGATACGTTGCCTCACTCACTGATTCGGCAATTTCAGGCAGTTGAGTTAATCTTTTCTCTAATTGCGTTGTTTTTTGTAAAAACTCTTTTTGTTCAGCCGCATTAAGAACACTCGTAGTTATGTCTTCACGAAGTTGGTTTAATTGCTTTGAAAACTCGTTTTGATTGATAAGTTCGCTTTCAGTGTTTTCACCTTCAAAAACAGCAGTAGTTATTTGCTGATTTAGTGATGTGAGCACACAATTAAAACCTTTTTGGGCATTTTGTTTATCTTTAAGCAACTTCTCTGCAATTTTTGCTTGGTGATAAGCTTCTGCTTTGGGGGCAAAAATTTGTTCAAGTTGAGTTGTTATTTTGTTGTATTTACTTAATAACATATTTTGTTCATCTTCAGACAAACAACTTATGTCAGCTATAGAGCTTTGCCATTGCTGCTCTAAATCAGCTTTACTTGTTATATATTGGCCATAGCTTGATTGATCTTTTAAAGCTAACAACTTTGAAAGAATTAATTGATTTTGTTTCAATAACCTTTTCGGTTTTTCAAGTGCTTCTGTTATTAACGAAAGACGGTTGTCAATGATCTGACACACCTCATCATTAACAGCTTTTTTATTGAGTTTTGTTAACAAAGCAATATCGTTTAGTTCATCTAATTGCAATGATAATAAATTCTTTTGTACTTCCCCTGATTGTTTTTTAGTAAAAACTTGCATCAATAATTGGCTGATATTTTTCTTATGAACAAGCACTTCAAACAATTTAACAACCATAACGGGGTCTACTTCATGCTCTAGCCAAAACTTTAGCAATGAAAGATTAGATGACTTATCTTTTTCATTATTCGTTAATTGAACTAAAAAAGCCTGTTTTTTATCTAACGGTAAAGAAATATTATGTTTTCCAGATAAAATCTCTTGAATTTGCCCTGTAGAAAAATCTTGTACTGATTTATTATCATTAAGGATACTTGCTTCATAATACGCATCAAAACTATTAAGTTTTAATAATACAGCTCTACGCACTAGCTCATTAGTATCATTATTGAGCATTGAGAATATAATGGTTTTATCATCATCATTCTCAATATTTAATTCTTCATTAATAGCGGAAATTCGAATATTGCTGTCTTTATGCTGCCAGTTATTTTTACTTTTAAAAAAATTGAAGATCATGGAAAGTCACATTTTGAAGGTTAATAAACACACCGATCACTCTACGAATACGAAGATTCGTGAGATAAGCTAATTGTGATTATTATAAATTAGTAAAATGAGCTATATCGCTCTGTACCGACTGTTTATTGTCAGTACTCGGTTTAACGCAAGGTGTAATGGGGGTATCTTTAGCTGTCGATGAAAACTCTGATTTTAATTGGCGTTTATTTTTGTGAACCACTTGCCCATCACTACCTATCGTTAGCATTTCATCACAATTTAAATGTTTTGCTTGATAAGCCATTGTTAATTGCAAAGCGGTATCACGTTGTTCTTGATCAACAATAGTACCTTCTGGCCATTTGCCAGTTTCAGCGGCACACTTCAATCGTAAATACATTTCTTCTGGCATATGTTCAATTGTGCTGTGTAAATTCATAATAAACTCATATTATTTTTGACGTTTAAAGAAAAGTAATTTTATGCGAATAACAATATACATAATAAAACCTATAATGGTACTTGCCATCGCCAAGGTATGCTGCCATGTACCTTGTTTAACATTGTCCCAAAACATAAATAAAAAACCACCACAAAATAGTAGCATAGCAATAAAGGAATAGTTCATTAATCGCTGTCCTTGTTTTATGCGATTAACATGATTTAAGTTGGCTATTTTATCGCCATCTAATGCTTGTAGAGATAAACCACAATGATTACATTCTTTAGCTTTATCTGATATTTTTTTTCTGCAACTAGGGCAATTTATTACTGCCATATGAATAAACTTCTACAGTGCTATATTTTGCCAATATTCTACCTTTTTTCAGGCAAAAAAAAACGTCTTGTAAGACGTTTTTTTCGTATTATTTAGATTAAAAACAAGCTATGACATATTAATATCACTACCTTTAGACTTAGCTATACGCTTTTCCCAAAAAACAGCATTTTTTATTCCTAATTTTTGAGGATCAAATGTGTATGTTTCAACATTCGCTCTTTGTTGTTCTTCGTAATCGTGCAATGCTTTTATTGCAGGTTTAGACATAAAGAAAAGAATGATAATTCCAATAATATTTAGCCAAGCCATTAAACCAACACCAATATCACCAAGTCCCCATGCAATATTAGCCGCTTTAACTGTTCCGTAAAAAGTGGCACTCATTATGACAACTTTCAACATAAACACAGCGCCTGGAATATTAAAAGTGCGTTTAATGTAATAAATATTATTCTCAGCAATAAAGTAATAGGCCAAAATAGTTGTGAAAGCAAAAAAGAATAATGCTAAGGCAACAAATGGTCGACCTACGCCAGTAAAGACACTGTCTACGGCTAATTGAGTAAATGCTGGGCCATTAGCGGCAACATCCATAGCAACATTTTGAACGATAAAAGTATCACCCATGCCGTGTACATTGTATGTGCCCGTAATAATAATCATAAAAGCGGTTGCAGAACACACAAATAAGGTATCAATATAAACAGAAAATGCTTGTACTAACCCTTGTTGCGCTGGATGTTCAACTTCTGCCGCTGCTGCAGCATGAGGACCTGTACCTTGACCCGCTTCATTAGAATAAACACCTCGTTTAACACCCCACCCGATTGCCGCGCCAAAGCCCGCCATTGGGGTAAAGGCATCACCAATAATTAGCATAAAGGCATGAGGCAATGCCGTGATATTTAGCCCAATAATAATTAGTGAAATTAAAATATAGGCTAAGGCCATAAAGGGTACAACTATTTGCGTGAAGTTTGCTATACGTTTAATACCACCAAAAATAATAAAGCCAAGTAACAAAACAATACCCGTTGCCGTATATAACTTGGCGTAACTAATGGCACCAATAGCGGTATTAATAGTCCCAGTATTTGAAAACACTTGTTCTATTGCTGTACCGATTGTGTTTGACTGTACCGTAGGTAATAATATGCCAGTAGCAAGAATAGTGGCAATAGCAAAGGTCCATGCATACCATTTTTGCCCCATTGCTTTTTCAATATAGTAAGCAGGTCCACCATAGTATTTACCGTCATGTTCTTCTTTGTAAATTTGTGCGTTAGCTGACTCAATATAAGCAGTTGCTGCACCAAAGAAAGCAACGATCCACATCCAAAATACAGCTCCAGGTCCGCCAAAACCAATGGCAGCAGCAACACCTGCTATATTACCAGCGCCAACACGCCCTGATAATGAAACAGCAAGTGCTTGAAACGATGAAATACCTTTTTTTGAACTTTTGCCTGACATTAATAAGCGCCACATTTCAGAAAATTGGCGTAATTGTACAAAGCGAGTTACTACTGTAAAAAATAGTCCAGCCCCTAAGCATAAATAAATAAGGGCACTGCTCCATATATAACTGTTAATTGTATTGACTAAATCTTGCACTAAAACTTCCTCATTATTGTTATATTATTTTATTTGCTGTCATTAAGTGTGTTGACATAGTAGTTAATAATTAAATTAATTATGTCTTTGTAAATCATTCATAAGTCAATGCTAAAACTTAACTACAATTATACTGCTCGGGTGTAATCCGACAAAAAAGGGTAATTAATTACCCTTTATATTGTCACTGGTAGTTGAACAAAATTAAAACATGGAAGATCAACAGACCCTAGATTCACCTTTTTTATCTTAAATCATCTACCATATGATAGATACCTGTTAAGAAATCACGTCCTAATAAGCTGCTTCTAATATCTGACCAACCCATACTATAATCAGGCAATAAATCATTGTCTTTAAATGGCATTTCGATAGTATAAGCTAAACACTTAAATTGATTACCAACCCAATTTGTACCAACAGTTGGGTTGGCTTTACCTGGCTCATCTTTATCATAACCGCGTTCATCTTGAAATTCAGGCGTTAATGATAATAAAATAGTTTTGAATTTGTCTTCAAGTGCTTTGTGTCGTTCATTATAATTTACAACCCCCTCACAACCCGCTAAAAAATTTACCGGGAGTGCTTCGTCACCATGAACATCTAAAAACATATCAATGCCTGTTTCAAACATTTTTTCACGTACTAAATACACTTCAGGGCTACGCTCCATACTTGGTTCTAGCCACTCTCGGTTTAAGTTGGTGCCCACCGCATTAGTGCGCAAATGACCACGAACACTTCCATCAGGATTCATATTAGGCACAATATAAAACACAGCTTTGTTTAAAAGTGAACGGGCAACACCATCATCTTCGTCAAGTAAACGATCTAAGAAACCTTCAATAAACCATTCTGCCATGGTCTCGCCAGGATGTTGGCGTGCAGTTAACCAAATAACACGTTTATCTTCGCCCTCTTCCCCAACTTTAAGTAAACTAATATCTCGGCCATCTAAGGTTTGCCCCAACACTTGTAACTGACAATCTAAATGCATTTGCGCATTGTGTAATAAGTCTTGATGGCGTTCGTAACTATAAGGAGAGAAATAAGCAAAATACACTGAGTCGTATTCAGGTGTTAACGTAATTGTTAGTTTTTCACCATCGTAAGTCGTGGGAACACGAAACCAGTGATCACGATCATAAGATGCTACCGCTTGATAATCTTTCCACCCTTCTACATAGGCTGATTTACCAGCATTCATTATATGGAGTACGTGTTCTTTACGCTCTTGAATTGGCGTAACATCTGTTTGTAATTTAAAATGAAACCATTGATAAAATTCAGATTGATTGTCGTGTTTTATTTCTAGTTGAATATTGCTTGCATCACTTGCATTAATAACACGAATGTTACCGCTATCAAAGTTGTCAGAAATTTGCATGAAAAAGGTACCTGTTTCTTTTGTGCCAAGTAAATCATGGCACATAATAAATTAAAAATACAAAAACAGTGTACACAAACATTGCTATTTAAACCACAATGAACACTATAAAGATCTCAAGTAAAGGCCAAGCTCTGAAGAAAACCCCATAGACTTCCTAATAACAAAATTATCTTCGCTTATTACGTAGTAACTTGGGTACGCTGAAATTGAAAAAGCCTTTTTTATTTTTTCATTACCGAGCGCTATTGGAAACGTAAGCTCGTGTTCTTGTGTAAAATCTATTACATCCTGTTTATTAACATAATCAAGTGCAACCGCAATCACATCAAGCTGAGGATTTTTTTCATACAACGCTTGTAAATTGCCAATACTGATATGGCAAATGCTACACCAAGGGGCGAAAAAATAAATAACAGTTTTTTTGCCTTGCGAATTTAATGGTATTGTTTCATCCATGATTGTTGGAACTTTTGTAAATGATAAATTATTTTCTGCTTCTACTTTCGTGTCTGTAGGTAACATATCACTTTCGCGAAAATAAGAAGCTAATTGAAATATCAAGAAAAAAATCAATGCTTGAAACAAAAGATTACGTACTGTGGATAACAAGTGTTTTCCTTAAATAATGAATAGATTCTAAAAGATAAGACCTAAACAGTGTGATTTTATTACACAAAATAGTAATAAACCTGAGTTCAGGTTAATAAAAAAGCTACTAGCAAAATACTAGTAGCTTTCAATTTCACATGTTGCAGAAAATAGATATGTTATTAAAACAGTGTGACTTAAACATTCTGCATTAATTAACTAATATTAGTTAAACCATTCAGATAAGGTTGTAATACTGTAGGAATATCAATACTACCATCAGCTTGCTGATAATTTTCTAAAATAGCAACTAAAGTTCGCCCTACTGCCAAGCCTGAACCATTTAATGTATGTAATAATTCTGGTTTGTTTGTTTCACTACTACGATAACGTGCTTGCATTCGACGTGCTTGGAATGCACCCATATTTGAACAAGAAGATATTTCACGATAAGTATTTTGTGCTGGTAGCCACACTTCCAAATCAAAAGTTTTTGTAGCGCTAAAGCCAACATCACCACTGCACAATGCCATTGTGCGATAAGGTAGTTCTAGTTTTTCAAGAATTGCTTCTGCGTGTGCTGTTAATTCATCTAATGCTTTGAACGAATCTTCAGGTTTAACTAATTGAACCATCTCTACTTTGTCAAACTGATGTTGACGAATAAGACCACGAATATCTCGGCCGCCTGAGCCTGCTTCACTGCGGAAACATGGGGTATGAGCCGTCATTTTTATCGGTAATTCAGCTTCTTCAACAATTTCATCACGGTACATATTCGTTAATGGCACTTCTGAGGTAGGTATTAAAGAAAACTGCTTTCCTGATAAATTAGTGTGAAATAAATCCTCACCAAATTTTGGTAATTGTCCAGTGCCATACAACGAATTAGCATTGACTAAATACGGTACATACATTTCTTGATAACCGTGTTCTTCTGTATGAACATCAAGCATAAATTGTGCTAAGGCACGATGTAACTTAGCAATTTTACCACGCATTACAGCAAAACGAGTTCCCGCAAGTTTAGCACCACTTTCAAAGTCTAACCCTTTATTTACTCCAAAACCTAAGTCGACATGATCTTTAACTTCAAAATCAAATTCACGTGGTGTACCCCAACGTTTTATTTCTACGTTGTCATCTTCATCTTTACCTTCTGGTACCGACTCGTCTAATAAATTAGGAATGGCACTTGCAATATCATTAATTTTTGCCAGTACTTCATCTTGTTCAGCTTTTGCGGCATCTAAGTCATTACCTAATTGGCTGACTTCAGCAAGTAATGGAGCAATATCTTCTCCACGAGCTTTTGCTTGACCAATAGATTTAGAACGGGTATTACGTTCATTTTGTAAATCTTGGGTTTTAACTTGAATCGATTTACGTTGTTCTTCTAACCCATTTAACGTCGCAGTATCAAGCGTGAAACCACGCTTTGCTAATTGTATGGCAATGTTATCTAAGTCTGTTCTAAGTTGTTTGGCATCAAGCATAATTATTCACGTTGTTTTAAGTTGAAAAATAAAATCTACAATAGTTGCTATTATTTCGCGATTGTGGAAACTAAGTAAAGCCCTAAAGCAGCAGCAGCGATACAAAGTGATACATTTAATAAAATATTAATAGCCGCTTTAAGTAAGTCTCCTTGTTGTATTAATAGTAAGGAGTCTAATGAAAATGTGGAAAAGGTGGTAAATGCACCTAAAAAACCAATACCTATTAAAGTTCTATGGATATTAATATCTAAAATTTCATGTTCTATTAATTGGTAAAGTATACCCATAATAAATGAGCCGATGATATTAACCATCAATGTGGCAAAAGGAAACCCCTTTCCAAGCCAATTTAGCACTAATTGCGAAATATAAAAACGCAAACTGGCCCCACATGCACCGCCAAGGGCAACAAAAACATACAAGGTAACGTTGCTTATAGCGTTAGTCATAGCGTTGCTCCCGACTGTTTTGGTTTAATTGGGTTAAATAATCAAGCTTCTCTTTTAATTGCTTTTCTAATCCACGATCTGTTGGCTGATAAAATTGTGTATTAAAACCATTTACTTGATTATTTGATTGTTTACTTGCTTGAGCCAATGCTTCGGGGAAATAATTTTCTCCCGCAGCAAACGCATTGACTTCATCATGTGCATAACGATAATCAACACCATGCCCTAAATTTTTAGTGATCTCACTGGTTGAGTTTTTTAAATGTTCAGGTACGTCTAGGGTTGCCGTTTGTTCCGCTAAAAATTTAGCTTGTTTAAATGCTGTATAAACTGCATTACTTTTGGGTGCTAAAGCCATATAAATTGCGGCTTGGGCAATAGCACGTTCGCCTTCGCTTGGCCCTACTCTATGAAAAGTATCCCAAGCATTGATAGCCAATTGCATCGCCCGAGGATCCGCATTGCCTATATCTTCACTTGCGATAGCGAGTAAACGCCTAGCAACATAAAGGGCGTCACCACCACCAGTTAAAATTCTAGCATACCAATACAAAGCTGCGTTTGGATCTGAACCACGTACTGATTTATGAAAAGCACTTATTAAGTCATAAAAAGCATCGCCTCCTTTGTCATAAAGGGCTATTTTACTGCCTGCGACTTGCGCTATTAACTCAACCGAAATGGTGATCGTTTGCTCTTGATCTGTTTGTCTATTTTTTGCTGCCATAATTAGCGGATTTGTTAAGCTATCTAGACAATTTTCTAATAAATTAAGTAAACGCCTCGCATCGCCATCACTGCGATTGATTAAACTTTGTTTAGCATCATTATTGAGCAAAATATTTACCCGCTGCTCTGTAAATATAAATGCTAATGCTCTTGTTAATACTTGGGTTAATTCATCAGAATTGAGCTTTTTTAACGTGTATACGCGGGCACGAGATAAAATGGCTTGATTTAATTCAAATGCAGGGTTTTCGGTTGTTGCTCCAATAAAAATAATGGTGCCATCTTCAATAAAAGGTAAAAAAGCATCTTGCTGTGATTTGTTGAAACGATGCACTTCATCAACGAAAAGAACTGTTTTTGATTCTTTAGTATCAGTATTATTCGCACTATTTTGAGCCCTAATTTTAGCTTGTTCAATAGCAAGCCGAATTTCTTTAATACCTGAAGTAACCGCAGATAATCTAATCACTTTAGCATTGGCGTGTGCTGCAATAATTTCAGCTAAAGTCGTTTTACCCGTTCCTGGAGGCCCCCAAAAAATTAGTGAATGGCAATGACCTTGAAGAATAGATTGTCTAAGTGGGGAGTCGTTAGCAAGAATATGTTGCTGACCAACATAATTATCTAACTTTTTGGGGCGCATTTTTGCAGCTAAAGGCGCCACATGGGTCATAGATAAAGAAGAATCAGATACCGTTATTGTTTCTGGTTCTAAGTCAAATAAGCTCGTTTGTTGTTGTTCATCTTCCACAATAATTACAAAAAACCTTATATTAGACTATTCAGAACGTTGATCATCAATTTGAACACCTTGCGGTACATTAAATTGAAATAAACTTGCTTCGGGTATAGTTTCATCTTCAAAATTAGTTAATGTAATATGACTTACCTGTCCTGTAGCATCTAAAAATGAAAATTGCTTTAAGTTACTTTTACCACTACTTAAATCAAATATTAACGTTAAACTTTTAATTTGACTATTAACATCTTTAGACATGATAACAAAACGCTCAATTGCTTCATCTGTTTCGAGCTCTTTGACTACAGTATATTGTTGCCACAAAGCTTCATCTTGGCTAGTGAGTAATAATATCGGCGTTTTGGCAATTGCGGCAGATAAAGAGTACACACTAACTTGTTCTATCCATGGGTCATAAAACCAAACATTGTTTCCATCAGACACAATAGCAAGCTCGTCAGGCTCTGTTGTGTGCCAATTTGCTAAATTAGGTTTACTAATTGCTAATTTACCAGCACTTTGTGCTATTTTATCACCTGAAACGCTCTCAACTTCTTGGCTGAAACTAGCAGTAAAATGCGCTAAATTTGCCAGTTTAGTCCTTAACATACTTTTAGCGTCGGTTGCATCAGCGGTTAATTCTTGTTTTGCTACTTTTTGTACGCTTATTTTATTGTTAGCAATACCATTGGTAATAGTTTGCGCACTCGTGCTTATTGCTGTATTAAATACGAGCGTTAAAGCACATAACTTTATATAGTTGATGTTCATTCATTATCCGAAAATTAAGCGGGTTTAATCTCTTATAGGTGGTGGTGCTAATACTTCACGTGCACCGTTATTACCTGCTGTTGATACGACACCTTGAATTTCCATTTGTTCAACAATTCTTGCTGAACGGTTATAACCAATTCTGAATTGTCGTTGAACGCTTGAAATTGACACACGGCGCTTTTCGGTAACAAAGTTTACCGCTTCATCATAAAGACTATCTAATTCTTCATCTTCACTGCCTTCTGCCTGTTCACCCGGCAACAACATATCAGGATCATTACCACCAGCTAAAATCTCTTCAATATAATTAGGTTCACCGCGAGATTTCCAATCTTTAACCACAGCATGTACTTCATGATCATCAATAAAGGCACCATGAACCCGTGTAGGTACACCTGTTCCAGGTGGTAAGTACAACATGTCACCCATACCCAATAACTGTTCGGCTCCTTGTTGATCTAATATAGTGCGCGAGTTTAACCCAGACGACACTTGGAAAGCCATACGTGTTGGAATATTTGCTTTAATTAACCCTGTTATTACATCAACTGATGGGCGTTGAGTTGCTAGGATTAAATGAATGCCAGCGGCACGTGCTTTTTGTGCAATACGGGCTATTAATTCTTCAACTTTTTTACCAACAATCATCATCATGTCAGCAAATTCATCAACAATAACAACAATACTCGGTAATTTTTCTAATAATGGCGGCGTTTGATCCAAACCATCACTTGGTTGCCATAATGGGTCAATAATTGGCTCACCCTCTTTTATAGCGCCAAGTATCTTTTTGTTGTAGCCTTTTAAATTTCTGACGCCAAGTGCTGACATGAGTTTATAACGACGTTCCATTTCACCCACACACCAGCGAAGTGCATTTGCAGCGTCTTTCATATCAGTTACCACTTCAGCTAATAAGTGTGGAATACCTTCATAAACACTTAACTCAAGCATTTTTGGGTCGATCATGATCAAGCGCACATCTTCAGGGGTTGACTTGTATAACAAACTGACAATCATGGTATTAACACCCACAGATTTACCTGAACCTGTAGTACCTGCCACTAATAAATGTGGCATCTTCGCCAAATCAACTACAACGGGTTCACCTGCAATATCTTTACCAAGCACCATGGTTAAGGAAGAACTTGATTCTTCGAATTTTTCACATGAAATAACTTCACTTAAACGAACAATTTCTCTATGTTTATTGGGTAATTCCAAACCGATTACCGACTTACCTGGTATTACTTCTACCACACGCACACTAATAGCTGATAATGCACGAGCTAAATCTTTTGATAACGAGCTAATTTTACTCACTTTCATGCCAGGTGCTAAATCTAGTTCAAACCGAGTGATTACAGGACCAGGATAAACGGCAACGACACGCGCTTCTACTTTAAAGTCTAATAATTTAGCTTCAACTAAACGACTAACTTGTTCTAATTCTTCTTGATTTATCGGATTTTTAGCCTTATCAGGACGATCTAATAAATCAATTGAAGGCATGCCTTCAAATTTTTCTTCTGAGCTAGGAACCAAATTTATTTGATTAGTATCAGAACTCGTCGCTAATTCACCGCGTTGTTGTTTATCATCTTCAACATTAATTTTTTCTACCGAGGCGAAAGCAGCAGTAATTTCTGTATCATTAACATGGGCTTGTACATTCATGTTAAGTGGCTCACCCATTAAGTCATTAATATCAAGGAAAGGTTCTTGCGGTTCTTCATCAACATCATTTGATTTAATACTAAAAAATGATGTTGAAGTTTTCTTCTTAACCAAATTGGCGTTTTCGTTTGCTTCATCATGATCATTGAATGAATTTTCAAGCGATGCGCTACTGGTTTTATTGTCATTTAGTTTATTATCAGGTTTTGTAGATAAATCAGCATCACCTGTACCAAATTGACTTTTAATGGTTTGTGGTAACCTTTTTAAATACATAATTGCTGCAATAGTATAGCGACCAACATCGTCAACAAAAGTAATCCACGAAAAACCTGTTAGTAAAACAAAACCAGCACAAGTAAACATTAAAAATAATAATGTGCTGCCTACAAACGAAAAATAAGGTAAAAATGTTGTGCTTAATACATTGCCTAATATACCGCCAGCAGAGAAATAATAGATATCATCAAAATTCATGCTCGCTAGAGATGTTAAACCTAAATAAAATAAAATAAAACCAATTAACTTTAAACCAATAGTTAAATAATCCAGCTGCATTAATTGGTGATATTTTTGAAATAACAACCACCCAACAATAGCAACAACAAACGGAAGCGTATAAGCAATATAACCAAACAAATTTAATAATAAATCAGAAATATAGGCACCTACTGCCCCACCAAGATTTCTAACGGGTGTTTGATACCCTGTTTGAGCCCAACCAGGATCAGCAGGATCAAAACTAAATAAAGCTAACATTAAAAACATGGCCAAAACGCTAAAAAAGAGCAAGCCTGTTTCGAGTATACGCTGAACACCACTTAATTGCTTTTTGGGTGACTCGGTACGCTGAGTGTTATCAAATTCATCACTGGTTTCACCAGTATTTTTCACTAGTTCTGAAGACAATTAAAATTCCATACATAATAAACGGGGATTAGTGATATAGTGTTAAAATAACAAATTATCGCTTAATTGGTAACATATTACTGGATTTTATTTCATCCATTACCACATAGGTTCTGCTTTCACTTACTGCAGGCAGCCTTAATAATATATCACCTAACAATTGTCGATAAGCTAACATATCTTTCACACGAGTTTTAAGAAGAAAATCAAAGCTCCCTGAAACCAAATGACATTCTTGAATAACATCTAAATTATGCACAGCAGCAGAGAAATCATCAAAAACATCAGGACTTGTTTTTGTTAATGTTATTTCTACAAAAACTAAAAGAGAGAGTTTTAATTTAGTAGGATTAAGATTAGCTTGATAACCCGTAATATAATTTTCTTTTTCTAAGCGTTTTACACGCTCTAAACAAGGCGTAGGACTTAAACCGACACGTCTTGCTAATTCTACATTTGATAAGCGCCCTTTCTTTTGTAATTCAACAAGAATATTCTTATCAATACGATCTATATTTTTATTTTTTGTAATATTCATGCGATATATTTAACTAAAATAATACTTAATCTTAGTATTATATATCGACTAAAGCAATATTTCGACAGGTTATTCTACGAAGTTACTCGTATACTGGTTTTCTCTAAAACAAACAGTCTCACTAAAAAGACTGAATAAAACTACAACATGTAAAACCTAAGAGAGGAAATTATGATTATTGGTGTGCCAAAAGAAATTAAAAACCACGAGTACCGCATTGGTTTAACCCCTGCTGGCGTTAAAGAATTATCAGTAAATGGTCATGAAGTTATTGTTGAAAATAATGGTGGTGCGGCCATTGGTTTTGACAATGAGCAATACATTGAAGCAGGTGCTAAAATAATTAGTGAGGCCGCTGAAATATTTGCTACCGCCGATATGATTATTAAAGTTAAAGAGCCGCAACCTGTAGAGTGTAAAATGCTACGTCCAGGTCAAATTTTATTTACTTACTTACATTTAGCACCAGACCCACAACAAACAGAATTGCTCGTTGCTTCAGGTGCAACATGTATTGCTTATGAAACTGTCACATCCTCAACGGGTGGTTTACCGTTACTAGCACCAATGTCTGAAGTTGCTGGTCGTATGTCAATTCAAGCAGGAGCACATGCATTAGAAAAAGCACAAGGTGGCTTAGGTGCATTACTTGGAGGTGTTCCAGGTGTTGCTCCAGCAGAAGTATTGATTGTTGGCGGTGGTGTTGTTGGTACTCAAGCTGCACGTATGGCGATTGGTATGGGTGCAGATGTAACAGTTTTAGATCGTTCTTTACCTCGTTTACGCCAGTTAGATACAGAGTTTGACGGTCGATTAAAAACTGTATATTCAACGGCTGATGCAATGGATCAATTAATTGTAAAAGCTGATTTGGTTATTGGTGCGGTACTTATTCCAGGCGCAACTGCACCAAAACTTGTTACTAAAAAACATATTAAAATGATGAAGAAAGGCGCTGTAATAGTTGATGTAGCCATTGACCAAGGTGGTTGTTTTGAAACATCAAAACCAACAACGCATCAAGATCCCACTTATATAGTAGATGACATAGTACATTATTGTGTTGCTAATATGCCTGGCGGTGTTGCACGTACATCTACAATAGCACTGACAAATGCTACCCTGCCATTTGCCGTAACTATTGCCAATAAAGGTGCAAAACAAGCATTACTTGACGATGCCCATTTACTTGCTGGTTTAAATGTAGCCAGTGGTAATATAACAAATAAACCTGTCGCTGATGTTTTAGGTTATAACTATGTTGACCCAAGTATTGCCTTAAGCGCATAATCTCTAGCAATACCTAGCAAATAATATGATTTTAAATGTGTTCCTCAGTTAAATCTTGTTATGTAAAAGGCAAATTAAAGAGTACAAAGATAAGTTTGTACTCTTTTTGTTTTTAAAACTGCTTGTTTTTAAAATTTATTAAATTTAATATTCTCACTATACACCCTTGATAGAACCTCTTATCATCCCAATTAATAAAGTTATTATCTCTTTATACTTGGTAACATTACCAAAAAGTATCATTCAAAATTTCTGGAGAACTCGTTTATGAGCGACGTTAGACATTGCCCGCTACTTATTTTAGGCTCAGGTCCAGCTGGTTATACAGCAGCAGTATATGCCGCACGTGCTAACCTTAACCCTGTTATTATTACGGGCATGCAACAAGGGGGTCAATTAACCACAACAACTGAAGTGGAAAACTGGCCTGGTGATGCAGACGACCTAACAGGCCCTGTATTAATGGAACGTATGCAAAAACATGCTGAAAAATTTGATACTGAAATTGTATTTGATCATATAGAATCTGTCGACTTCTCTTCAAAGCCATATAAATTAACTGGAAGCAATAATTACACTTGTGATGCATTAATTATTTGTACTGGTGCTTCTGCACAATACATTGGTTTACCTTCAGAAGAAGCTTTCATGGGACGTGGTGTATCAGCTTGTGCAACTTGTGATGGTTTCTTTTATAAGAATCAAAAAGTGGCGGTAGTTGGCGGTGGTAATACGGCTGTTGAAGAAGCGCTTTATTTATCAAACATTGCCAGTGAAGTGCATTTGGTGCACCGCCGCGATACTTTTAGATCTGAAAAAATATTAACCGACCGTTTAGCTGAAAAAGTTAAAAATGGCAATATTATATTACATACCGATCGCACATTAGATGAAGTGTTAGGTGATAATATGGGCGTAACTAGCTTACGTTTAAAAGACACCAAATCAGAAACAACAGAAGTTATTGATGTTGCAGGTGTTTTCATTGCTATAGGACACAAACCAAATACTGATATATTTAAAGGTCAACTAGCCATGGAAAATGGTTATTTAACAATTCAAAGTGGCAGCCAAGGTAACGCAACGCAAACCAGTGTTGAAGGCATTTTCGCAGCTGGTGATGTTGCAGACCATATTTACAGACAAGCAATTACTTCTGCTGGTGCTGGTTGTATGGCGGCATTAGATGCAGAGCGTTATCTGGATGCACAGTCATAATTGGTAAAAACAACGGTATTTTAATTGCGCAATACGCTGGGTAATTAGTCAGTGATAACAAAGCTCCACCTACAGGTTGAAAATGCTATATCAACTTAACGAGGATAACTTTATATTCCCTCCAGTTAGTTTGGCTCTCACAGAGCCAAATGGCTTACTTGCTGTAGGTGGAGATTTACAATCTAAGCGTTTAATATCTGCCTATAGCCAAGGAATATTCCCTTGGTTTAGCGAGGACGATCCCTTAATGTGGTGGTCACCAGATCCACGCGCAATTATTAACCGTAATGACCTTCGTATTAATAAAACCTTACGTAAAGTGATAAGAAAAGCCCCCTATACCATTACATTGAACACGGCTTTTGAACAAGTGATTAAACAATGTGCCAATGCGCCTTTTCGTGATGATGGCACGTGGATCTTGCCAAAAATGCAATCAGCCTATATTAATTTACATAAATTAGGTTTTGCCCATTCAATTGAAGTATGGCAAACCATTAATGATGATAAAACTCAACCGAATAAAATATTAGTAGGTGGTTTATATGGTGTTGCTATCAATGGCCTTTTTTCTGGTGAATCCATGTTTTATAGTAAAGCTAACGCCTCTAAACTTGCGTTAATTGCATTGAGTAATTTATTACATTCAATTAAGATCGATTTTATTGACTGTCAGTTACTTAACCCTTTTTTAGCAGACATGGGCGCAGTAGAAGTTTCTCGAAATGATTTTATATTACGTAAACAAATGGTGATTAACAAGCCAATAAAGAAAAATTTTTGGATGTCAAAAGAGTTAAGCTTGGTTATTTATGAGTGAAGAAGGTTATAAAGTAGGTATAACAAAAACATTTCCTTGTAGTTATTTGCCTGATCAAGAAGAACGGCTTTTAATTGCTGTAGATGAACGTTTACAAAACAATTATAGCTATAGTCTACTGATGACGGAAGGATTTCGTCGTACAGGTGATCAGTCCTATCGACCTCACTGCCCCGCTTGCAACGCTTGCCAATCTATTCGTATCATTGTTGATAAATTTATTCCATCAAAAAGCCAAAAACGCACAATCAAACGTAACGCTCATTGTCAGATATTAACGTCAGATTGTTTAAAAAAAGAATATTACCCATTATACGAACAATATATTAATACTTGTCATCAAGATGGCAGTATGTTTCCTGCTAATTACCAGCAGTTTGAAAGCTTTTTATCAAGTAAACTAACCAAACAGTTATTCATAGAAACATGGATTGAAGTGAATGAAATAAAACGCCTTGTTTGTGTTGCCGTAACAGACGTTTTAATCAATGGTTTATCCGCTGTTTATACATTTTATCATCCAGATTTTAAATCTTATGGATTAGGCGTGTTCTCAATTTTGACTCAAATTGAATTTTGTAAAAAGAACAAACTACCCTATTTATATTTAGGTTACCAAATAGATGAATGCCAGAAAATGAACTATAAAAATCGTTATTTTCCTTATGAAAAATTTAGTGAACAACAATGGATTTTGGTTGAAAAATAATTTTTATTCTCCTTATTTAATAAGAAAGTTCCATCTCAATTGCAAATAACCCCCTACAAAGCTTTACATTAGGGACACAATTAGGCATCATTCGCGCAGCTTTTTTTATCGGCAATATTTTATAACAATTTTATTTAAGAATATTGCTTGTTTGCACAACATATAGAGGTTTAGCGCCCCATGGCGAAAGAAGAAAATATTGAAATGCAAGGTACGGTTTTAGACACGTTACCTAACACTATGTTCCGAGTAGAATTAGAAAATGGTCATGTGGTTACTGCTCATATTTCGGGCAAAATGCGTAAAAATTATATTCGTATTTTAACTGGCGATAAAGTAACTGTTGAACTAACGCCATACGATTTATCTAAAGGCCGCATTATTTTCCGCGCTAGATAGTTTCAGATGCAAAAAACAAGAACCAGTATTGTTCAAAATACTGGTTTTTTGTTCCTGAGATATAAAATAATTTGTAGATAAAACCTTAAATTATATTTTAAAACAATAGCCATAACCTGACTTTTGTCCTTAGGCATGTTTAGTATAAAAGGTTATTTAGTACAAACTTGTTTTATTATTCTGGCATCGCCATATGTACCATCCAAATCATTAGTACCTAACGTGACATAACCTATCACGTGATCCCTTTTTATTTAAAAATAAAGTTAACGATAAGAATCTAACAACTTTTTATTAAATTGTTCAGCATTTATATTTATACATTTGTTAGCAATTGTTTCTTGTAAATCATTAAGCTGTTGATCAACATTAGCAATGGTTAACGTATTATCATCAAGTTGATACACTTGTTGTAAGCTTTGATAGTAAAATAATAAAATAATCATCGCATTAGTTTCGTCATTCTCAACACCTACTTTAATTTTTTTTAATTTTCTGTAGATCAAATTTTGTATTTGTTTCAATTGCCATACGTAATAAATTTCTACAAAAAAAGCTGAATTTTTCAAAGAATGTAAAATGGCCGCACACGCAAGTAAAGCTAAAATAACGCCAAGTAAGTTGTATCGAAAATTATTAAGATCTTCTTGCGCAAAAAGTGCGATAAGTAACTGCCCAAACACGAGTGCTAAGATTAGTAAAGTTATGATAAATCCAGCGATAACTGTATTTAAGTGTTTACGGTAACGTGTTTTATTTATGTTTATTAACTGCATTGAAAAGTTGATTCCTTAGAGAATGACAAATAATTTTTATGAGAATATCTGGTTTTAAAGTATTAAACCAGAATATCGTTTTATAGCGGTTTTCACACCAAACTGCCATGTTTTTTTATTACTCGACAGAGTAAGTTTTTCTTTAGCGCGGGTAATACCTGTATAAAGCAATTCACGAGAAAGCAACTGATGTTCGGCTTGTTTGGGTAATATTATTGCCACATGTTCAAACTCACTACCTTGAGTTTTGTGAATAGTCATTGCATAAACGGCATCAAATTTAGGTAGACGAGACGGTAACAGTATTTTATAAGCAGATTCATTTGTTTGTAATTTTGTGTGGTCACTTGTTTCAAAAAATGCCATTAAGTGACCTTCTGAAGTTTGCCATAATAGCCCTATGTCACCATTGAAAAGGCCGAGTCGATAATCATTTTCATTAATCATTATTGGCATACCATGATAGCTTGATTGATTACCGCTGACAGGGCCAACAAGAAGGTTTTTTATCCATTGATTTAATGCATCAACCCCTAATTCTCCTTGGCGTGTTGCACATAAAACACGGAACTTAGACAAGAGTATAAAAGCATCTGAAATATCATTACAGTCTGCAATACCCTGATAATATTGATTAACCAACGGGGTTAACCAAGTTGACAGCTCGTTATCAACTAAGGTTAATTGACTCACGTTTGCAGATAACATTTTGCTGGTTAGTACCCCTTGTTTTGTTGACGACTCTAACAACTGCCAACTTTCACTCGCTTGTCCTTTAATCACATAAGCAGCTAGCTTACCAATTCCTCCTTCACCGTCAAAACGACGACTTTGCATTAAAAAGCTTAAATAATCATGATCTGCTTTAACTTTCTGTTCAGCATTTTCAAACGTATTACGTAATTGATTTTTGGTTAACTGGCAGACTTGCGTTAAATAATGTAGATTTTTATCGCTATATCCACTGTGAGGCCTTGGTGCAATGTCTGCTAAAACACTGCCAACCGCAACAGAAGGGAGTTGATCCGCATCCCCTAACAGAATGATTCTTGCAGTCGGTTTCAGTGCTCTACAAATCCGCGTCATCATGGGTAAATCAACCATAGACACTTCATCTATTAACAATACATCACAACTGAGTAAATTATCGTGGTTATGTCTAAAATTTGGGCTATTAGGAATAACACCTAATAAACGATGGATAGTTTTTGCTTGTGTTGGCATTGTTGCTAAAATGTCATTGTCTATAAGGTCTTTAAATCCAGCTATTGCCTTAATGATAGATTCGGATAAACGTTGTGCTGCCTTTCCTGTTGGAGCAACTAGCGCTATTTCTAGTGTTTGATTAGTATTTTTACTTTGATGCAACATTAATAGTGCCGCGAGTAATTTGGTTACCGTATAAGTTTTCCCTGTGCCAGGCCCACCAGCAATCACGGTGAAATTTTTATTAATGGCATTAGCAACAGCAAGCTTTTGCCAATCAATATGTTGTTGGTCGGTTTTTTCAAGCACTTCAGTTGGAAATAATTGATTAATTATCGCTTTGCTCTCTTTTACTGATGTATCTGTTTTACTGTTTAACCTTGTTTTAATATCATGTGCGAGTTGACGTTCAAATTGATAATAACGGCGTATATATAGTTTATTATTATCAAATACTACGGGTTGCATATCACTCGATGACAGTGGCAATTCAGTAAATAGAGTGTGTAAAATGTCTATGGTCGGAAAAATGAAGCCTTGATGGGTGCATTGACCTTCGTCGTCAAAACCTCCCCCCCAATGTTGTTCAGCAAGCTCGTCAAATGGCATACAAGTGTGCCCTGCCCGTAAACCAACACTTAATGCCATAAAAACATGGTTGATCAAAACTCTTTTCTCTTCAGATAATACATCTTGAGTTAATAATTCAGATTGAGTATTTAACGCGAGAAGCATTTCTTTGGCAAAAAAGTAGTCTATCGCTTCTATGTTGGTGATGTATTGTTGGGCTTGAACAAAATTAATATATGATTGAATCATTCTGTTTGATCCTTACTTGATTCATCATCTTGTTTTACAGTAGATGTATGGTTAGGCTCTGAACCTACTGCTATACCATTAAATAGGTTATCTAATTGATTAAGCTCATTTAAGGTAATTTGACGATAGTATACACCTGCACCATGATATTGTTTGTTATTTGTCATTCCACGTAAATATAAGTAATACACACCACCAAAATGTTGTTTTGCATCATAGTTAACCACATTACGTTGTAAATATCGGTGTAGCGCTAAACAATAAATAAGATATTGTAAATCATAATAATTTTTTTCTATATTATTGCGAATTGCGTCATGTGTATAGTCAGTATAATCATCGCCTAAATGGCTAGATTTATAGTCACAAACATAAAATTTACCTTGATGCTCAAACACTAAATCAATAAAGCCATGCATCATGCCCTTTAGCGTTCTATATTGTGGTAATTTAACAATATTATTTGATTTAGACGGGTTACCCATATTTCGATGATCGGTTAGCAATTTTGATAAATGGCTAATATTGGCTTTTTCCATCGGAAAATAAAATTCACTTTCGCGTAGCGTACTTTGCATGTATATATCTGAAAGACAAAAATTTGCAGTATTATCCTGATCACATTCAACCGCATTTTCATTGCCTATTAAGGGGCTGTTCACTATTTCATCGAACCAATCAACTAAATCCTGCTCATTAAAACCCGAAGCTAAATCTCCGTATTTCACCAAAGGCCATTTAATACATTCTAAAAGGTTACTACCATTATTATTGCTTTGCGTAAAATTAAAATGTTCTAATATGTCATGTAATAGATTACCGCTATGTGCACCTTTAGCCAGTTGAAAACGTAATGAATTTTTATTGTTACTGCTATTAACTGCAGTAGAACCAATATCAGAAAGTGCGATTGAATCTCTATCGGGCGTAGAAACACCACCATGTCGTAGGTTACGACTTAATGCGGAAAAAGAACTTAACCACCAATCGCGCTCAATTTTACCGACAAATTTACTCACTTTCAGCTCATTAATTGGCGATGAAATGCTTTTTGATATTAAGCTATCAACAGCGACTAACTCATCAAAAGAAACCAGGGTTAAACCAATTGTATCGGAGGATTGGTCAACTAGCTGTTGCAGGCTTTGTTCTATATTTTGTTCAGTTTCCCATTGCAATGTTTTACCTAACGGAGATAAAGCATAGTGTTCAAAAGCAGTCGTTAAAATATAACATCGCTGTTCAGCACGTGTAATAGCTACGTACAAAAGACGAATACTTTCTGCGTATGATTCATTAGCCATAGCACTTTTTGCTTGTTGGTCTCCTGCTAAGCTTAAACATAACTCTCCCTGATCGTTATGATATTCAAGGTAATCAATGGTTTTATTGCCAAATTTTGTGGGATCTTTGTGGCGTGTAGCAAATGGAATAAAAACAATTGGATATTCAAGCCCTTTTGAACCATGTTGAGTAACAATACGAATAAGATCGCCATCGCTTTCTAGTCGTTGCTCTGCTTCTAAATCATTGACTGAACCCTGATTGTCCTCATTGCATTGTTGTTCAAACCAATAAAGCAATTCTTGTGGTTGTAAAAATTTTTGACTAGCAGATTGAAGAATTTCAAATAAGTGTAATAAATTAGTTAAGGCACGTGCTTTTTTATCTTTAATATTTGCTTTGGTAAAATCAAAATGCGTGTGCATTAAATTCACAGCCATAGTGATAAAACCTTGCCGTTTCCATTGTTCTCGATAATTAAAAAAGTGAAATTTCAGTGCTTGATAAGCTGACTCATTTTTTTGAAGCTCATACAGCGCCACACTATCAATACCAAGTAAGCCACATGCTAACGCATTTAAATAAATACGTTCATCTTCAGGGTTTAAAATACCTTTAAGTAACTGTATTAATTGTTTTGCTTGTTCACTGTAAAACAAATTAGCACGATCAGACAGAAACACACTGGCTAAATTAGCGTTCAATAATGCTGTTTTAATGTCATTTGCTTCACGCCCATCTCGTACTAAAATAGCAATATCTTGTGGTTGTAATGCATGTTCACTATTTAATAAATTAACAATTTCATTAGCGCACCACACGGCCATTAAAGGTCTGTCTGATTGCTTAACTTTGCTTGTATTATCTTCATGAGTAAAATGAATTAATTGTAATGCTCGACTACTAGGATGTAATTGTTCAGTATGTTGTTGAGATTTTTTACCAGCTAATACGGCCTGATAATCAATTCCGTAGCCAAAAACAGATTGATTTTGTTTACCTGACAAAAACAACTGATTATAAGCAGCAACTATTTCAGGGCTTGAACGCCAATTGGTATCCATTAGCCAGTGAAAATCACATTCGCTACGCGCATTTAAGTAAGCAAAAATGTCCCCCCCACGAAAACCATAAATGGCTTGTTTTGGATCACCTATCAAATAAAGTGCTGTTGCTGAATTTTTAGCAGTATTTTTAAGGTTATTTTGGTAATAAACACCTTGTAAAATAGCGAATTGATGTGGATCTGTATCTTGAAATTCGTCCACTAAAGCCACAGGATATTGCGCTAATAATGTTTGAGCTAACGTATTGTTATCCCGTTTATTTAAAGAATCAGCAAGGGTATAGATAAGATCATCAAAATCAAGACAATTTAGTTGCGTTTTAGTTTGTTTTACTTGCTTTCTTATTTGGTAAATACCGATTCTAACAAGCTGATATGCTTTTGCTTTATTAATATTCTTGGCTAAGTCTTTAACTTGAATTTTGAGCGCTTTGGTATTTTCAAGTACTTGCCCTAATTGCACTTTAAAAGCTTTGGGATGACGATTTCCGTTCAATAAATAGTCAGGCATTGGCTGTGATATTATGATGAGTAACTCGTCGGCAGTGTCACATTCACTAATACTGGTTAGCCAAGCTAACAGTTTTGTCAGTTCTTGAGCACGTGTTTCCTGTTCATCAGCTTTTTTATGCATGATCAACCCCTCATTGACCACGCTATTATTGTCGATTATTGCGCGTAATGCTTGCTTTGCTAATTGGGTAACAGAGTTTACTAAGCACTGTACATCAACCAGTGCAATTGCACGTCGATGAGATATTGCTTTTGAAAAACTGGATGTAAAAACGTGAGGTGTAGCCCAAAACTGTGCAATTAATGAGAAATCTTCTGGATTTTGCTTAGCAAGTTGTCGATACCAATCTTGTGTTGCCTCTAAATATAACTCATTACTATTATTCGATATATTAGCATTAAAGGGCAAACCACTAGCAAAAGCATGTTGCGTTAAAGCTCGTTGACAAAAGCCATGAATAGTAAAGATAGCCGCTTCATCTAAAAAAAGTAACGCACGCTTTAGTAAAAACTTAACTTTATCGTCACTCACTCTTTCGCTGATTGCTTGGAAATAAGGCTCTTGTTCGCACAAAGCGTCCCAATTCACTAACGCTTCGCGAATAAAAGCATCAATTCGTCCTTTAAGCTCTTGAGTGGCATCTTTTGTAAATGTCATCAGCAGAATTTCTTCTACTTTTAACTCTCGTTCAAGTAATAAACGTAAGTAAATACGGGTAATGTTATAGGTTTTTCCTGTCCCTGCACTTGCTTCAATTAAGTGTCTACCCGTCAATGGAATAGTGGCAGCGTCTAAATTCATTAATCTAAATTGAGAAGAGTTACTCATTAACGCTCTCCTTTACTACGACTACTCACCTTGACAATATATTGATAAATATTTTGATAAATTGCATATATGTCAGGTAAATATTGGAAAATATCAGGGCATTGTGGCCAAAAATAATGAATGTAAGGATCGTCGCCAAAAGCCCTAGTATTTTCATTTCCCAACCAAAATTGTTCAAAGCGCTCTTGAGTCATGTCGATATTTTTCCCTCTTGACTGTTTAAACACTAATGTAGCCAAATCCCCATTGAGTAATAGCGCTTGCTTTTGACCTTCTTCAAATACCTTAATTAAATGTATCAACTCAGCTTGTGCGTTATCAATATTAGCAAGGCTAAATTGCTCTACTTTTTGTGATTTTGCATTGAAGTAAAAACCACAGGTACTTTGTATTTGATTTAATAAAACATTTGCGGTGTTAACTTCATCTGGGACATTTTCAAGGTGAGTATTATCACTAGATTCACGATGTTGCTGTTGCCATATTTGCAAGATCAATTGGTGCAGATATAAGGTAAATAAATCTTTTGGTTTAGGGCTAGAGCTACGATAGAAAACTAACAGCCCTCCTTCCTTGGTTATTTTTACTGGCATTTTAGCCATTATTGTTATGCTTCGTTTTGCTGTTTTGTTTACATTGTCGCCTAATAAATCTAACGTTATTTTACAATCAATTAATTGAGGGTTGTCGCAATCATGGTGAATAATGGCTTGGCTAAATTGCTCTGTCTCATCTAGCCAAGTATCAAAGTGATCTTGTGTTGTAGGAAGATCAGGAAATTTCCCTGAAAGCTTCGCCATTTGTATTACCTGTTCAACGTTAGCACTTTCAATACTTGCATCAACATCATGATGACGCTGTAAACTTGCTGAAAGTAATTGCTGCTTGAGCAGATAACTTTCTAAATAATCGGCACTAAATGGTTCAACATCATCTAGCTCTACTTTAGACGAATCTAAAAATAAATTTAATGTTTGCTGAGCAAAAACTTTACTGGGATGTTGAAAAAAACGAATAATTTCATTTGCCTCTAACAAAGTTAAAGACGGCACTTCAGCATGTATAATTAATGTGGCAAGAGCATTATCTTTAAAAACTGTATCAGGCGTATTTTGAGATAACTTGAACCAATTTGCGTCAAAACTTGCTTTCACGGTTGATAAGGCATTATCGGCAAGATAATTTTCTTCACTAAAAGGCTGCATAGGTATTTGCTGTAATTGTATTTTGCTATTTTCTGGCAAAGCATGATGATTAAATGCCCAACCATACCCTTGCGTTAGGTAATCCATTAACTCTTTTAGCACTAAAGAGGGTTGTTTTTCACTGTTATTTTTTATGTTTCGCCCTTGATAACTTAAATACAAAGCTTTTCTTGCTGAGATGATAGCTTCTAAAAATAAATATCGGTCATCACCGCGGCGTGATCTGTCTCCTAATACCGCAGTATTTTGCGCCATTAGATCAAACCCTAGTGGTTGGCGTTGACGAGGAAATTCACCATCATTTAAACCTAATACTGCAATAATTTTAAATGGAATACTGCGCATAGGCAGCATAGAACAAAAGGTAACTTGGCCAATCATAAACTGTCGACTGGCATCCCCCTGACTAAAATGGTTATTTAGAAAATCAACCACGATCGCTAAATCAATTTTTTCATCAAAATGTGCATGAGTACAATATTCAACTAAAGAACTAATGGCTTGTTCAATAATAGCAAGGCTATTTTCAATTTGACTGTTTATTTGTTGATGATTAACATCAGTAGAAAAAACACGGCTTGTGGCAAACAATAAATCTAACTGCTTTAATAAAAACAGCTGCCAAGCCACAACAGTTCTAGGTGTAGTTAATTGTTGGGAAAAATGTTGCAATTGCTCAACAAATAGCATCAATTGGCCCAATAAAACAGCATCATCACCTTCTACAGTTGGTAGTAATAACTGTTCTTGATAAACATTTTCATGGTCAGAAAACGCAAATCCGCGCAGTAACCTAGATAAGCCTTGTTGCCAAGTAAAGCTGTTATTAGCCTGTTTACCAAGTAGTTGTGCTTTGTGAGATAAGTCTAAGCCCCAATGAACAGTAGCTTGCTCTAACCAAAGTGTAATTTTTTCGCAGTCTTCATCATTAATTGAAAATTTATTGGCAACCGCTGGTAAACGTAAAAAACTGAGTAATTGCGAGACTTGAAATCGAGAATCAGGCAAGGTTAGTAATTCACTAAAAGCAGCAATAAGCGGGTCACTGTCTTTGGCGCTTCTATCTGCAATTGAACAGGGTAATGGCGGTACTTCGTCATTTAACTCTTGCCAACCGCGTGTAAAAACTGCATTGACGTAAGGGGCATATTGCTCGATTTGCGGACACATAACCAAAACATCTTTTGGGGTTAACCTACCCTTTCTATTTTCATCATTGCTAGCAGAATCATTAAATTGATGAAGCAGGTAATCATGTAATGCTTGAACTTCACGTAAGGCACTATGACAACTAACAATAGTAACAGAGTCATCTATTTGTTTAATGGGTGTTTGCGTTGCATCATTAAGCGTTAAAATATCATTTTGAAGATGATGTAAAATATGTTGTATTGGTTTTTGTTCTGAATCGTCGTTTTGTGAACTTGTTTCAACGCTAGCTTCAACAAAGAGTTCAACATCAACGGTGCTGTAATCTTGTAATAAAGCTAAAAACTCCCGCCCTTGTTGCCCTAAATTAGCTAACAATGGGTTACCAATAAAGATATGAGTATCGTCTACACCATGCGACCAATGAGATAATTTATCGAACGCTTGTTTTTCACTAATAATATCACCCCAATACGAAAAGCAGGGATTAAGATGAAAAAAGTTTACCTCTATATAATCACTTAAGGCGTTAATAAACGTAAGCCACAGTGGTGCCATACTATTGATACCAAAAAAACTTAAGCGTTTAGGTAAAATCATAGGGTCTGCAAGCAATTTGGACTCAATGTTTGAAATGGCATCATTTAACAATTCAACAGGATTATAAGGTAACTGTTCAATTAATAACCGCCACAGTTTAGCTTGCCATTTATTGTCAGAAGAAAGCGCTGTTAACTTGTCATCTTTTTGCCATGCGTCTAACCACTGCGGACGAAAAATTAAATACTGCTCGTATAGGTCCGCCATTTGTTGTGCTAACTGATAACGTTTTAAGTTCTCATGACTTGAAAAAATTTGATCTGTTTCACTCTGCTGCCAATACTGTGTCGCTGGAGAAAAATCAGTGTCTTCGATAATCTGTTTTGTCGCTAACAAAGCATAAATACGCCATGTTAATACTTCTCTTGAATAAGGAGACTGTTCAGGTACGTTATCATCGCTAGCTAGTGCTCTTATTAGCCTCCACAAATACTGAGCGGGTAACGCGTAACGCATATTCATACTGATACCGCGTTCTTTTGCTATAGCCAGATTAAGCCAATGCTGCATACCCGCATTTTGTACTACAATAACTTCTTGATTGAATACGCCTAATGGTGATACTTCGGAAATTTTGTTAAGCAGCAGTAACAAATTTTCCATTTTATTTGCGGGATACAGGTTAATCAATTTAATGCCTACGGGTTAAATCGTGATAAACAAATTTAACCACAGGCAAGAATTTAACACCATGTATTTAGATGAATATATTAATAAAAAATGAAATTAATATACTATTGTAATGCTAAACGCTGTTTTTATTATTTTCATGCTTAATTTGCTTATAACGAAAAAAATATCCATAAAATAATAACAACATACCATTTGAAACTACCTTTACAAATAAAAGTAGTTTTCTTAATTAATGGTGATGGCCGCCAACACCGTGGGCATGGCCATGTTCGACTTCTTCATCTGTTGCTGCACGTACATCAACTACTTCAATGTCAAAAGTAATGACTTTACCCGCTAATGGTGGATTAATATCAACAGTTATCATAAATTTACCGGCCTTTATTACAGTGACTTGACGTTGTCCCTGCTCTGTATGAACTACAGCAACCATGCCAGCCTTCCATTTAGCATTTTTACTTGGTAAACCTTGTAAGTGTTTTACTGGAACTCGTTGAATTAAATCTTCTTGGCGTTCACCATAAGCCTCTTCAGGTTGTAAAGTGACACTGAATTTATCACCTGCTTCTTTATCTGTTAAGGCTTTTTCTAAACCAACCAAAGTGTTATTTGCACCATGTAAATAGGCAAGCGGCTCACTACCTTGAGAAGATTCAATCTCTTCTCCTGCTTCATCTTTTAAAACATAATGGAACTGAACAACGGTTTTATCGGTAATTTTCATGTAATTCTCTTTACTGTTTATAAATTGATCGGTGGTTAAAAGCACTTTGGCTTTAATAAGCGGAATGACGCGCATCTTAGCATTAAATTTTAATGAGCAAGAATTAAAATTTGCATTATTTAATTTTTGTTTACTTTGTACTTTTATGTCCACAAGAGCAAAATAACCACACTCAAAATAATTAACAACATGCCAATATACTCAATTAAGGTGATTTTTTCTTTAAACAAACGATAGGTTAGCGCCAAAGTAATAAAAAATTCTACTTGCCCAAGTGCTTTGACATAAGCTGCAGTTTGAAAACTAGTTGCGGTAAACCACCCTATTGAACCGAGTACACTGGTGACACCAACAAACAAACATAAACGCCAATTGATTAGCATTAAAGCTAACTGTTTTTTATCCTGAAAATAAACATAGAATAGCGATATTATTGTTTGAACTGTGATCATAAAAACTAATGTTATCGCCGCGCTTACCAATAAGTCTGTATTAAGTGCTAAACTTGATTCTCGAATAAGTAAAGTAGTAATAGCCAACCCTAACCCTGCACCTAAACCAAATAACAAACCAGATACTGCATCAGAGCCAGCAAACATTTCTCGTGTATTAAACTTTACCTTTGAGACAAAAAACACACCTATTACACCGACAATAACACTAAACCAGCCCATAACACTTAATGGTGCTGCAAATAATAACGCGCCAACAATTGCCACTTGAATCGCTTCTGTTTTTGCCAAACTCGTGGCAACAGCAAAATTTTTATACCTAAATGCCGCAACTAAACAAGCCGTACCAATAATTTGAGTAACACAAGCAATTAATGCATAAGATAAAAAATCATTATTGAGCGTAGGTACTGATACCTCCCTAAATTCCAACATCCACCATAAGTAACCCCATGCAAATGGCAAAGCATAAACATAGCGCACTGCGGTGGTTGCCATTGAGTTAAGTTTACCTGAAAGTTGTTTTTGCCCTGCTGTTCTTATCGCTTGCATAGTAGCGGCAAGCAAGGTGAAATAAATCCAAGTGTATTCTGAAATTAACGACACTAATATATTATCCTATTTTACTTTTTATCAATGATGAATTACGCAAAAGTTAGCACTACAATGCGAATTTATGATCTAACGTGCTAATACCAAGACCACTTTGTTTTTCTACTTTAACCTGTACATCAATTCGTTCTTTTAACGCTTCAACATGACTAATAATACCAATCATTTTACCGCTAGCGTTGAGATTATCTAGTGCTACAAGGGCAACTTCTAGTGTGTCGTTATCTAACGTACCAAAACCTTCATCTAAAAAGAGTGAGTCAATACTGGTTTTATTACTAACCAAATCAGAAAGCGCTAATGCTAAGGCTAAACTAACTAAAAAGCTTTCCCCTCCCGATAAAGTTTTTGTATCGCGAATGCTATCGCCTTGCCAGGTATCTAATACTTCCAAACTTAAATTATCACGTTGTTGACATTGCAACTGGTAGCGACCATCAAGTTTATTGAGTTGTTCATTAGCTAAGTAAACAAGGTGATTGAGTGTTAAACCTTGGGCAAATTTTCTAAATTTAGCCCCGTCGGCTGAACCAATTAACATATTTAAATACGACAGTTCATCTAACCTTGCCTGTTCAGTTTTTATTTGTACTAATAAAGTTTGTTGGTTCACCCTACTTTGTTGATCATGAGAAATGGCCTGTTGAATTTGCCCTAATGATATTTGTTGATTTTTTATTTGATCGTTATAGTTTTTAAGTGCTAATTCAATATCATCCAATGGCAGTGTTTTTAATTGTTCAAGATCACCCTGGGTCTTTTTAATAATAGAATTGAGTAGTTCCTCTGCCTTTTTTATGGCTTGTTCTTGTTCAATTAAATGCTGCCTTGCACTTTTTTCTTGTCCCAAAAGTTGCTGTAAGTTGGCTTCTATACTGTGTTGCTCACTTTGTAATTGTATTAACCCTGCTTTAAGCTGTTCGGCTTCATTATTTAATAAATTCCTTATGAAATCAGATGATTGCTCATTCATTTCAACAAAACCCAATTGCAAAAAAGCAGTAACGCGTAACTCATTTTTATCTGCTAATTGCGTTTTAAGAGTTGTTATTTGGTTTGCTAAACTAATTAACTGTTTTGTTACTTGGGCGACTTGTTCTGATAATACAATGTCTGTTTGTTCTATTGTATTTAAACGAGTAAAAAGACTTTGTTGCGCTACTAATTTTTGTTCTAGAAGACTAACTTGCTGAGCAATATGTTGTAACCAATGATCAGATTTAAGCAAGGCCAATTCATTATTAAAATCTATGGATAACTGAGGAATTTTATTCAGCTGCATTGTTTTAACACTGGTAAGTAGATCTTTTTGCAAGGCACTTTGTTCTAAAGTTAATTGTGTCATTAAGTTTGTTTGGTCTGTACTGTCTTGGATACTGTGATTCAGGTTAGTTTCTATTAAACTTCTTTGATACTGTGCTTGCTCTAAAATTTGTTTTGTTTTTTGTATGTCTTGCTCTGCTTGTTGCCTTTGTTGAAGTAATTGCGAGAACGTTTGTTGAAATTCTGTTAATTGTATTATTTGACTATTAACGACAGTATGCGCTTTTTGAATTTCAGTTACATCTGTTATGTCAATTTGAGTAAAGTAATTTGCTTGAGTTGGGGCTTGCTCTAAACTGAAAAAAGCAAGAGTTAATTCCTGTTTCTCAATATTTATTCTGTTTATTCTATCGGAGATTGCATTAAGTTCAGCGTCTAGTTGATTCTCTTGTTGGGCCAATGATTTCCCCTGCTCTTCCAACTGGTTTAAATCATTGTTCAGAGCATGTAACCTATTTTGATGTTCATCAAGATTTATTGCTTGGTATTGTGAAATGGCGGGATGTTCGAGACTACCACACAGAGGGCAAGGTTGATCTGCTTGTAATTTAGCTCGGTGATCACTTAAAGCCATTATTGTTTGTTGTTGAGCAATCAGTGTTTCAACATCAAGCTTTTGTTGCTTAGCATTTGAAAACTTATTGCGTAAATCAGTAAGTTGTAATTTAATTCCGTCTTGTGTTGGCAATATACTTTCTTTTTTATTTGTGAGCTGAGTTTGCTCTTGTTGTAGTGCTTTATAGCGATTTGCAAGTTGTAGTGCCTGTACAAATAGAGTTTGCTTTTGTTGGCATAGATTAACTTTCACGTTTAAGCTTTCAGGTGAAAGCGTTTGTTGTGTCATTCCAACAGAGTCTAACAATGCCGTGTGTTTATTTACCCATTCTTGTTGGCTTGTGTGTAACACTTTCTCTTGTTTTTGTTGCTCGGTTAGTCGCTCAGTATTTTCACTTAACGCAATAGCATGATTTTTTTGTTCATCTAATAACTGCTGTGTCTTATTTTTTATTAAATCGAGTTGTTGGGTCTTTTGAACAAGGGTGATGTTTATTTTTGCTAATTGATTTACCTGGTTATGCCACAAAGGCAGTTTTTCTTTAACGTTAGTTAGCGGCTCATGCTCTGTAATATATTGTTGTAGCTCATCTACTTCTTTTGATAATTGTGTGTGTTCACTTTGTATTTTTTTTTGTTTTTCTATTAATAACTCAGATTCTTTTGTTTGTTCAACTTCATTTGCTAATACTTGACTTAATTGCGTCGACATAGCTGAAATATCATGCTCTATGGGCAGTATTGTATTTATTAATTGGATTTCAATTTTTTTATGCTGGGCTTGTTGTGCCTCTTGAGCCTTTAATTTTTCTTTAATCACTTGGTTACCAGCCGTGACTTTTTCTTCTGCTTGCTTACGCTGTGCTAGCAACCCACATAATTGTGCCTCTTGTTTTTTATATGCCTGACTAAGTATAACAGTGTCTTTTAACACTAAATAAGAGGACTGTTCTAACATAGCTATTTGATTTAAGTGGGTAATATCAGCTTCTTGAGATCGTAAATCATTTAATTCTTGCTCAGTCAGTAAAGTTACGCCTTCAGATTTGGCTTGTATTAACTGTAAAGATTTTTCAGCTTGCTTATGGTTTTCAAAAACTTGTTTTGATATTTCACCATAAATTTGTGTTCCTGTTAACTGTTCTAATAATTGTGCTCTGTCATTAGCTGCTGCATTTAAAAAAGCAGCAAATTCACCTTGCGACAACATCATTGATTTAGTAAAACGTGAAAAATCTAATCCTGTAATTTCAGCTATTTTCGTGCGAACCGTTTTCAGTTTTTCAGCTATAATGGTGCCATCAAGTAATGCTAGCTCTGCTGTTGGTTCTAATAAGTTACCATCAACTTTATTACGTGCACGCTTTTGACTCCAAAATGCGCGATAGCCTTGCCCTTTTACCTCAAATTCAACCTCTGCCATACAATGCGTAGTAAAATGAGTCATTAACTGATTTTGTTTTTTAGACACTGTTAAACGCGGGGTTTGATGGTACAAAGCTAAACAAATGGCATCAAGAATAGTTGTTTTACCCGCGCCTGTTGCGCCTGTTATGGCAAAAAGCCCGTTAGAGTCAAAAGGTGGTTGAGTAAAATCTAATTGCCACGCATTTTTTAAAGCATTGATATTTTCAAAGCGTAACCGTAGTATTTTCATAATTCGTCCTTGCTTAATACTTGCGCAACGGTTTGATTAAATAACGTTTGCAACTGAGTTTTACGTTTTAAACCTTCATCATGTAACGGGTCGTCCAGATCATTAGTATTTAATGCTTCTTCTTGTTGTAGCCTAGAGTCAAAAACCTCGACTAAAGTTAATTCATTCAAATTACTATGATCTTGTTGTTGTTCAAACAGTAACCGCTGTCTTACTTGCTTTTGTCTTCTAACCAATAAAACTTCAACAGGAAAGTCTTTTACTAATGCAGTAATTTTAGATTGTAAGTCATTGAGTGAACCTGAATTGGCTAACTCAATATCAAGCCAAAGCTTAACTGCTTTGTCTGTTTTGTTTTCTTCAGTTAATAACACAGGAATAAGTGTTTCAATATCTTGATGTAAATTATCTAACGTAGTTTTTAACATCGCTAATGGTTGGAAGCATGGCACAATAAGATCAGTAATTTTAGATAGTTTTTCCTTGTCAAAATCAACTAACAGCACACGTTTTTGTTGTTTAGCTTCATCAAAACTTAACGCTATTGGTGAACCAGAATATCGTATGTGTTCGGTTTTACCTACTTTTTGTGCGCGATGAATATGCCCTAAAGCAATGTAATCAGCATCAGGAAAAGCATTACTTGGAAATGCTTCTAAAGTACCAATATAAATATCACGCACCGAATCAGATGACGTAACACCTAAAGCGGTTAAATGCCCAGTAGCAATAATTGGTAATTGACAACCACTGTTTTTTACAAGTTGCTTTGCCTGCTCAAACAAACACTGATAATGCTGAACAATTGCTTGTTGAAGTTGTTTAGATTTATCCGTTGCAGATTGTCCTGCTTGGCTTTTCATAACATCTCGCGGGCGAATAAATGGAATAGCACAAATAACCGCTTGCGGCACACCTTCAGCGTTTTTTAAGGTAAACACTTGCTCGGCTAAATTACTATCAATTGTGATATCGGTAACATTTGCCACCACGTTGGTTGATAAAGCGCTGAGTAATTCTTTAGATTCTGCTAACATGCTGACAGAGTCATGATTGCCTGCGAGTATTACTAATTGGCAATCAAATGCTTGTAAGTCACTAATAAAATTGAAATACATTTGCCTTGCATAGCTTGGTGGCGTAGCGGTATCAAAAATGTCACCTGCAACAATAATGGCGTTAATACCATGGTTTTTTACTTGCACTAATAACCAATTCAAAAACTGTTGATGTTCATTAGCTCGGCTTTTACCATAAAAATATTGACCTAAATGCCAATCTGAAGTGTGTATAATACGCATAAAAGAAAAGATGGATGCAGAAAATAATAAGTTGATAATTCTACCTGAATAGGATAATTAAACCATTAAAGATACGTAAAAATACAATATATTGAGAGAAAATGACCCCAGCAACTAAACTATTAAAACAAAAAAAAATTCCTTTTGAACTTCTGCAATATCAACACGATGCCAATGCTAGTTCTTTTGGCCTTGAAGCAGTAGAAAAATTATCACTTGCAGCTGAACAGGTGTTTAAAACGCTAGTAGTGTGTTGTGACACCGACAAACTCGCCGTTGCTATAGTACCAGTTAATACCATGTTAAATGTAAAGGCGATGGCAAAAGCGTTAAAAGTGAAAAAAGTTAAAATGGCTGATGCAAAACGTGTAGAAGCTACCACAGGTTATGTTTTAGGGGGTGTAAGCCCGTTAGGGCAAAAGAAACGTTTACCAACAGTGATTGATATCAGTGCGGAATCATTGAACAATATTTATGTGAGTGGCGGAAAACGCGGTTTAGAAATAGTATTATCGCCTAAAGACTTAGGGCAATTATGCTCAGCTACTTTTGCACCCATTACTGATGACAGTTCAAGTTAATTATTTATAGGTTAATGAATAATCAATCAGTTGTTTGTCTGGCACAGGTTTGCTGAAATAATATCCTTGCAGAAAGTCACATTTTAGATCACTTAACAACCTAACTTGCTCTTTGGTTTCGACCCCTTCAGCTACTACGGTTAACCCTAAACTATGTGCCATTGAAATTGTTGCCTTGACCAAACTAAGGTCTGCCTTATTTTCTGTAATACCCTTTATAAAACTTCTGTCTATTTTTAATACATCAAAATCGTATTGACGCAAATAACTTAATGATGAATATCCCGTACCAAAATCATCCATAGACAATTTAACTCCTAGTTTATGTAATTTAAGTAAGGCATCATCAATATATGATTGTCCAACCATTAATACGCCTTCTGTTATTTCTAGCTCAAGGCAATTGGCTGTAATATTTGCTTCATCAAGCGAGTTTTTAACAAAACCAAGTAATTCAGTTTCTCTAAATTGTCTAGGGGATAGATTAACAGCCATAATATACTTGGCCTGTTGAGAATTTTGCCATTCACATAAAAAGTTTAGCGCCTGTTGCACAACAAAATGTCCGATGGGAACAATTAACCCCGTATGCTCAGCTATGGGAATAAATTCATCAGGTGTAATATCTCCTAAAGCGGGATTTCTCCAACGGAGTAAAGCTTCTGCACCAATAATACAATTATTACGCAAATCAATTTGCGGTTGATAATATACTTCAAACTCATTTCGCTCAATTGCTCCATGCATTTGCTCTTCAATGGCTAACCGTCTTATCATGGTAATATTCATTTCTTGTGTAAAAAATGAATAGGTATTACGCCCTAACGCTTTTGCTTGGTACATAGCTAAATCAGCATTACGCAGTAAATCTGTACTATTGGTTCCATTGTCTGGATAAATAGCAATACCAATACTTAATGTCAGAATGAGTTCTCTGCCATCTATTTTGAAGGGGTCCCTAAAAGCATTAAGTAAATTTTTTGTAATAGTTAAGGCATTTCCTCCGTCAGTTAAGCCCCGTAATATAACAATAAACTCATCTCCGCCAAGCCTACCTACAGTGTCTTCTTTACGTACAACTTGATTTAATCGGTGAGCAGATTCTTTGAGTATGTTGTCTCCTACCTCATGTCCTAATGAGTCGTTTACTTTTTTAAAATCATCTAGATCTAGAAAGAGAACCGCTGTTTTTTCTTTTTTACGTTGTGCTTCATTAAGCAATTGAGACAACCGGTCAAGGGCCAGAAAACGATTAGGTAATGATGTTAACGTGTCGTAATAAGCATGATGACGAATAATTTTTGCCGCTTTATGCTGTTCAGTAATATCACGAATAATCATCACAAGTTGTTTGTATTCAGATAAATAGCTTATTCTCGCTTCAAAAAAAGAAGCGCCATTGGGTAAGTTTAATTCATATTCGAAACTTGTCATGGTACGTTCACCCATGGCTTTATTAATATTTTCTATAAATTTACTCGCAATATCAGTAGGCAAAAATTTGGCTATAGATTGGCCAACAAATTTCTTGGGTGATAGATAAAGTTTTTTTTCATTACTAGCATGATAATGATTGATAACCCCCTCTTCATTCATTAAAAAAAACAAATCAGGAATGGATTCAAATGCGGCCGCCAACATATGCTCATTAAGTGCTAGTTTTGCTTGAGTTTTTTTTATCTCTGCTAAGTCAATATCTATACAATAAAACTGTTTATCATTATACGTATTAGTAAATAAAACGTGGTTTGAAAATACGCATACATCATAACCATTTTTATGGCGCAAGGTGAGTTCTGCTGCAGGAATTTCAATATCATTTTCAAGCCAATTTTTTATGTCAGCTATTACAACATCTTGCATAGCTTTTGGAATAATTAACGATTCTAACGTTTGGCCTAACGCCTCTGTGGTTTTGTAACCATAAAGTAATTCACTTCCCATATTCCAGTAGATCACACGTCTATTTTCATCATACCCCTGCACAGCAACAGAACTTACTTCATTAAATAATTGATGAAGTGAGTCATTGATCATAAGAGCATGGGTTAACTGATTCTTTTTATTATTTGAATCCATGTTCAAAAGCCCACCAAAATAACAACTACACGTTAATTTTAGACCTTAAACATGGATTCTGCTTATAATTTATTAAAAAGGGGCTATTTTTCGTTAGTTATTAGCAAAAAATATATTTTATGTTCTTGAAAAAGTATTTAAACCTAAAAACTACAAAGACCTTATTACTAGCTATTATTTAATCCAATATTTAGGCACAATTAGGTATGATTTATTGTTTTGTAATCCAATTGATGGCTCCACTTCTATTATCAAAGTAACGTATGTCAGCGGTAAAAAGCCAATTTCCAACTTGAGTTAATACTCTCTGCCATGTATGCCTGCCAAACACTGCAACCCGTTTAAACTCATCACAATACTTTATACTCATAATAAAATCATTCAACGCGGCATGCATTGTCCAGCCGTTAAATTGAGTAATATCAAGCAGGATATCAAGTTTAGGTTGTTGCTTTGCCCTTATCGTGGAAGTGATGATTGGGGTTATCATTTGATAATCTTCAATAGATAACTTACCAATAGCTTTAAAAGTTAAGAAGTAACGATCGGCTTTTCGTTTTATAGAAATAGTTAAACTGTGATAGCGTGCTTTCATAAAAATACAACCTTAAGTCACTAATATACTATTAGTTGATTATAGTTGATTATTTTAATTGCTTAAACTTCTTCTATCAGGCTCTTTTTTAAACTATAAATAGGCATTACTTTCTAGTATTAGTATTTAATCTACAACAGATATTTCTCAACGCTTAGACGCATTCAATTTTTGAAAGTACATATTGAGTTTAATCAAGCCAGATTCGAGTTCAAATTTTTGTATTTTGATATCACTAAATTTAGCAGCATTAGTGAAATGCTTGTTAATCATCGTTGTTATACCCTCAAAGCCTTGAGGTGTGGTGTCTATAAGCTCTGTAAGCATGGGGCTTACAATATGCCATTGTTCTTCTATCATTTCTGGCTTTTGATAAAGTTGAATCATGATGTTAGAAAGTGCTATGCGCTGTTTATGATCCATAAAGTAAATTCCCTTTTCCATTTTGTAATTTGTGTTTTGTAATTTATTTTCTGTTGTTTGATTTTATCGATGGCGTTAATTACACCAGTTTCCTGTTGTAGGCATTTCACGTACGGCCTTTTCATTTTCGGTTAACCAAGCGTGGATTGCATCACTTGATGAAAACTGAGATCCAGTACCCGGCCAATAATATGCACCTTGGTTGTCCTTACACAAAGCAATATAAACTGGGGTATTATCTACAAGGGCTTCTTCCCCTTTTTCAACAAACATCTCATAACTAATTTGTTTTTGTGCTGTGCCTCTATACGTTTCTATTACGTCGGCAGAATATATATGTTTATCTGTTTCATCATCTTCACTAATAATTTCAACCTTTATTAATTTTACTTTCGCTAGATAGTGCACATGCTTAATAGCTTCTTTAAAACCATTAAGCTCGATATCTGTCATGCTTGTAGCTGTAACCATATTTTCTGCAGCCACATTTGTTGTAGCTACAGTAGAACAAGAAAAACAAGAGAACAACAAAAATGCTAATGTAGTGTTTTTCATTATTCTTCACTTCCTGCCATCAAGGCTTTTTTAGTGTAAATTGGTAATGTCTCGCACGTTTCGTCAAAATCAGCTGGTACGACAAAGGTTTCCCACACGTCTTTATTGTATTTTGTCACGTTTACGCTATTGCTTTGATTGCCACCTAACATGAAAAGCGAATTACCATCGGCACTTTGGCCCACAACAAAAGCAACATGCCCGCCCCCTTTTCTTGTTTTTATACCAATAGCACCGTAAAGTGGTTTTTCAATTTTCTTACCAAAATTCGCCCATTCTTTTGCTCTAAAAGCGTTTTTCACAGGCTCCATGTTATGTTGTTTCATAACCCAAGAAACAAAAGAAGCACACCATGCGTTTACTCCGCCTGTATCGTCCTTCCCCCAAAATTTAGACGCTTTAAAATAAGTTAAAATTCGAGGATTCGCTTTAGTACCTGCAACCTCGCTTTCACCCAGCTCATTAATTGCTGTTTTCATCCATACAGCATAAGTTGCTGGCATTTTTAAAATAGCGTCTGACCTAACGCTTATATTGATAAGTTTTTCATTAATTTTTCGATGAGTACGGCCACTAGGATCTACCCTGCCATCAGGTCGTACTTGACCAAGTACTTTACTTTGAAAAAGTTTGATTGCGGCTATGGTTTTAGATTTTTCTATACGAGTATTTAATAGGCCATCTACCGTTAAGGCTTCTGTGGGTGGTATCAGTGATACGAGTTTATTTAAAGCCGTTTGTACAGCTTTTACATCGTTTATATCGTTTGTTCCGCCAAGTCCAACGGATTGAGTAATTTTCAGTGCTGACATCGTGATTTCCTTGTCTTGTCATATTTTGATTAAGGTGTATTGTGTTTTAAGCTGTTAGAATAGTTATAAACTCTATAACGTTATAAATATAATTAATCTATTTAATTGATATTACTCAATTTTATTAGCTCTTTTCCTAAAGCATCAGCTTTACGTAGCATTTTTATTATCTGTTCTACAGACTCAATTGAATATGTAGAGCAAAAACTGTAATTCGTATTACCGGTAACCCATAAATGCAAAACAGTTTCGCACTCATTTTGTTCTACAACGTTGTAAACTTTATCCTGCTTTCTATGTATTTTTTTAATTGTTGCTGATACACCAATTTCTTTAGAGTGATGGATATATTCTAGAGCTTGCTCTAGACCGCTAATTAAATTCATTACATCGTACGGATTAAGCACTTCAATAGCAGGATTATATCTACTGTCAGGACCCAAGTAAGTAAATTTAATACGCCATGATTTACCAAAGAAAAAATTTTGGTGTACAAATAGCTCAACGTTCATTTTAAAAGCGGTAGCCCATAACCCAGTTGGAAATTTTATTACTCTCGAGTAAGTGGTAGTATTATTGTTTGTCATTTATGAAACCTATTTGCAATTTTTCATGTCAGATAAACCAATCTTTTTATTAATGATATTTTTACCAAATAAAACAAAGCATTGCCACTTTAAATTTCAGGCGCAAAAGATTAACTAGGACACTCGCTTATAAAGTAAACCTGAAAAAAATAACCAATTTTGAGCGACTGTCCTAGTTATTTAATTGGCTCAATCCATACTAAGCTTAAAAGCAATGTTCTGACATTTTTTAAGTATTTTTGAAAGTTCTGGATCACTTTCTTCAAATTCACGAACCGCAAAATGACCTAAAACCACCTGTTCCAATTTACTCTTGTCCAATTCGGAACCATCTAAAACAGACAGTAAATAATAAAGTTGTTTAAGAATGCTTTGATATATATCAAAGTCAGGAATATCATTTAGCCTTTTTTTAACTAACGATATACCTTCCTTTATAGTTACAATTTCTCCATTAATCATTTAAGTTTTCTCACTTTTTTTAAATGCCGTTTTATTAGCAGTAAAATACTGTGTTCCTCCACCTTCAGTTGGATATGACTCCCCCTTAACAGACCAAAAATCATCAATTGCTTTAGCCTTACTGCAGAGTGCAGGTACATCCTCTTGAGCAATATACATACTTTTCACCTTAGGCTCTACACTATTTAGTGCTCTATTAGTTCCCATCGGACTGATACCTAATTGAGTTGGAGTGATACAAGGATCGTCAGCATAATAATTACCTTGAGGTGCTCCTGGAGATTGAAATTGATAAAAAGATTGACCTCTTTCAATCATTACTGATTCTACAGGGTGATCAAAATCAACTCCTGTAAGATGTGACGGAATATCGTCTTCAGCAAAACCTTGTGACTTATAAAATGCAAACGCTACGAGCTTTCTTTGCTTTATTTGTTCAGACACAAATGGTGTTTTTTTCTGTATATCTTCCTTACAACTCAACCCAAACGGGTCGATCCAGTTTACTGGATTTGGCGCATATTGATAATGGTTTATTCCACCCACTAACCCAATTGGGTCTTGGTTGATGAAGCGTTGTTGCTTGGGATCGTAATATCTAAATCGATTGTAATGTAAATTCGACTCTTCATCAAAATACTGCCCCTGAAAGCGCAGTGGATTTTCAAGGATATTGGTAAATTTCTGTTCGTCTTCTTCACCACTTAACTGACAACCAAACACATCACTATCATTTCGCCATACTTGTGTTGCCTTGCTATCGGTTAAGCAAATCGGTGTGCCGAGTTGGTCTAGGTGGTAGTAATAAACCTCGCTATTTTGTGTGCTGCTACCATTTTTAATTAACGCTACAGGTAAAAAAGTCTCAGGTTGATAAATAAACCAAGTGAATTTGCCGTTGTGGTGTTCACCAATCAGTTGGTTGTTATCCCAAATAAAATCAATTCGGCCCTGTTCGGTTATCTTGGCACTTCGTCTGCCAAGGGCATCGTATTCATAATGGGTGAGTTTACCGTTATGGTTTAGCTGTGTGAGTTGGTTAAAGCCATTATAAACACGTTGCTGTTTGTTGTTCTTGCCTAAGCACGATATTTGATTGCCACAATCGTCAAAGCGGTAGTCGTTGCCAGCAAAACGATGTAATTGATCGTGTTTAACCACGATGTCATTATTATGTGAATCAGCATGACTTGAATCAGTTTTAGCGTTTTCAAGTGCACTGTCGATTTTACTTTGCGGATTACCAAAAGCATCCCAGTGGTATTGTGTTGCTTGGCTTGTTTGTGCTTTTTCATCAGCATGGTTAATTACGCTACTTTGCAGTAATTGACTAATACTGTTGTAGGTAAAGGTTTTCTGTACAGGCTGAATCAGAGCTGAGTTTTGGCTTGGCTTTTGATTTGGCTTTTGGCTTGGCTCTGTTGTTTTTTCAGGTGCTTGCTCACATAAGGTTAATTGGTGCTTATGATCGTACTGATAACGACGGTATTCACTAAACGTGGCGGCAATATGTGTATGGTGCTCGCTTGCTTGGTCGTTTGTTTGAGTGTTCTCTGGCTTATTTGCTTGCCAAAGCTGCTCGGTTAAGCGTGAGTACACATCATGATGCTGCGTTAATTCAATACCATTACCTAAGGTTTGTTGTGTATTAAGGCCTGCATTGTTGTAGGCGAAGCGAACTAATGATTGTGGCTTGCTTGCGTCATTTGTATTATTTACCAAGCTAACTTCACTTAAGTGCCCTTGCTTGCTGTACTGATAGTGTATTTCACTGCCATCAGGTAAGTGTAAAGTGCTGCGTTGACCTAAGTTGTTGTAGTCATAGTTTAGTGCCCAATGCCCTTGTTGGCTTGTGCTTAACTTTCCATTTTTATGGTAAGTTAAACTCACCGTACGCTCGCTATTATGAGCGCGTACTAAACGGCCTATTTGGTCATACTGAAAGTAATTTGTTTGGCTGTGTTGACCTTTATTTTTCTCATTCGCTTGACTGGCACTTTGCTCTATTATGTTGCCTACGCTATCGCGCTTGAGTCTAATAAAACGTAAGTCGCTATCATTAACACTTATCAGTTGGTCGTTAGCATCGTAAGTGAAGCGTTGTTTTCTGCCATCAAAGCCGATTAACTGGGTTGGTTTTTCGGTTGGACTGTACGCTATTTTGTAGGTTGCACCATCGCTACGGGTAATGTCGGTTAAGTTACGCTCACTGTCGTAGCCATAACTAAGCCAACTGCCGTCACTGAAGGTTTTTTTACTTGGTTGTGATAACCCTTGGTATTGATACAGGGTGATATCGGCATCAGCTTGTTGTGCTGTTTGTGTGTTATGCTGCTCATCACTTAATGTTTGTACACTCAGCAAACGCTCTGCTTGGTCGTATGAATACGCGGTGGTGATTTTTTTCTCGGGTGCGTTTTGTGGATAGCTGTTTTGTTGGCTAACTTGTCCGTGACGATTGCGTTTGTATTCGGTGACTAAACCTTGGGCATTGACTTCACCGTTGAGTCGTCCTAAGTTATCGTAACTGTAGCGAGTTAAGTGACTGCCGACTTGTTTAGCCAGTAACTCACCGCCAATACTCCAATGGTATAAAGTTTCGACTCCTTGAAAGTCAACTTCGCTGTGTAATTGTCCTTGCTCGGTATAGCGATAACTGTGAGTGCGGCCGTCAGGGCTGTGTACTGCCAATAAACGGCCAGTGGCGTCATAACGACGTTTATGTTGTTGTCCTAGCGCGTCAATGGTAACAATGCGTTTACCTAGGCCATTGTAGTGATAATGGGTTTTATTGCCTTGTGCGTTAGTTACTGTGCATAGTTGCCCTTGCTCGTTATAAGCAAAAGTGGTGCTATTACCCATGGCATCGGTGGTTTTTGTTTTACGTCCTAACGCGTCATAATCGGTATATTCAGTGGCACCGTTGGTATTAGTGTATGCCGTTAATAACCCTTGGGCATTATGAATAAAACGCTCAGTATGCCCTAAACTGTCAGTTGATGTGCTTAACTGCTCTGCTGGGTTTGCTTCACTAGCTTGATAGGTAAAATGATAATGATAGGTGTTATTATCGCCCCACTGCTCTATACATTGCGCTTTTGAACCCTCGCCTTGCCATAAAAAGTGATGACTAAAGCCAGAGGCGCGTGTGCGACAACTGAGTAATAAGTCGTGACGATAGCGATACTTTTCTGTACTTTGTTGGCTATTGGTTGCTGATACTAACGCTTGGGCATCATTGTATTGGTAATGTGCTAACAGCGGGCTTTGAATAATCCGTTTGTTATTGTCATCAAGTACGTAGGCTGCTATTTTTTCAAGATTGTTTTGTTGATTATATTGCAATGCAATACCACGTTTTGGACCATTCGCTAGACGCTCTAAACGTTGTCTTTGGTCGTAGTGTAAGGTAATGCTTTGCCCTAAATGATTACTGACGTTATCAAGTAACCATATTTCCTTTGCTGGTGTTTTACTTACATGGGTATTTTTACTCGCTTGACCATTATTACTTGATGCAGAAATACTATGCTTAACAAACGTCCAGTGGCTGTCATCAGGTCTAATTAAAATTTGTTTGCCATCGAGCTGATGAAACAAGGCTAAGCCGGTTGCGGTTTGATAGCTGGTTTGGCCCGGTTTTACTTGTTCAAATACATGGCGACGACCTTCTTCGTCATGCAATTCAAACCAGTGTCTACCCGGTTGTTTAGGGCCTACTTTGGGTCCTGGTTGATAGTGCGCTTCAAGTTGTACACTAAACCCATGACGCCAACCATAGCCCATACCAAGGTTATTATCTATTTTGCTCGAACGGTAAAGACGACGCCACGTAATAGGCACAATACCTTGATACGTAAAGTCAACTAAGGGTAGGATTTCTTCGCCACTCAATAATGAGACAGGATCACTTCGACAGGCTTGCTCGCTAATTGGCACGTCTGTTGGAGTATGATTACTTGCACTACCACTTTGCGCTGCATTACTCGCTTGTTTACCTTGGTTACTCGGTTTAACCGCAGGTGTTTTTGCACTGCTACTGCTGCTTGCTTTAGGCGCCGCTTCTTCGGTGGAGTAATGTATAGAATCTTGAGGATTTTCACCATAAACGTGTAATAACTCACGGTTAATTGCTTCTTTAAGTTTCGGAGCTACTAGCCGCGCTTGTTGTGTAACAGTAATACCAACCTGTCGTAGCAAACTACGGGCGTGTCCCAATGCATTGACATCTTTCGCCAAATGCGGCGAAATCTCGTCTACTAATAGCTGAGCTTGATCGCCACCACTAGAAACCAAGGTGTAACCACCAGGTGCTTCAGCACTTCGCAGCAACACAACAATACGTCGATTTTTACCTCTAAATTGAAAATACTGCACGCTCATCCTGTCTGAAACCTTATTTGTCCGTAAATTTTATTAAGCCAATTATTAAGCCAAAGTGTTGCTCTTATTACACTATCAATCATGGTTTACCCCATGAAGCTGGTTATCATATGAATACAAGATAACGCCTTGATGAAGTGCATTTGACACTTCAAGTTGCAATACATTTCCTTGTATTACTTTAGTTTTATAACCATTCACAACATGTAAAAAATTGTATAAGCCAGTAACACAGCCTAATTCCCCTGTAAATAATGCACTTTGGCAAATGCTTGTTTTGTCATCAACATATCCTGCCAATTGATAATAGGAATCAAGCCACGCGTTTTGTAATGTTTCGTCTCCATTACCTGGTAGATATAAATGAGAAAGTCTATCGGGTGCTGTTTGTTGTTTATTATCTTCTGTATTTTCTGCAAAATAATGAACACTATCAGTAAATAACTGCGTAACGGCTAAATTTTGTTGTTTACTTGGCGCCACACTATTTTGTATAAAGTCGATTGATATTCCCGTATCAGCTGGCGATATTTGCGTAACAACAATCCCTTCTGAAGGAATGATACCTTGTTCACTTGTTGCCGATACCAAAGTGTTATTAGTGATTAAATTAACGACATCGTGATATAGCGTATCAACAGCAATAAATAAGATTGTCTTTGCTTTTTCGCTTTCAAACAAAGTTTTAGCGGCAGCTAAGGCAATAGGGAAAGCCGCTCGGCCAAAAGGAAATAATTGACTTTGTGGGTGACTAAATAATTGCGGTAATGCCTGTTGTAATTTTTTAGCAAAATAAGCCAAGGTATTTTCATTATTTATTGCTGTATTACTTGCATCAATTGCATTATCAAATGACTCTGTAAACTCTGGCAATAACCAAAATACAGGAATATCTAAAGGAAGTGATAACCCTAATTGTTCTACTTGTAGATTTAACTGTTTGATTAGATGAATACAACGGGTTACTTTATTTTCATTAAGGCTGTCTTCATTCGCATAGCTGTCACTTGAATTACTTTTAAGTGAAGAACAAAAATAATTCACATACTGTTTATCATTAATAGTGAACGATGATTCTTCAGGTGGAACAAGCGGTAAGTTTAACGCATGTTCAGTGCTTGCTTTTGCCCCAATAAGAACATGACTATTATGTAGCTTTACTTTCATCAGCCAATATCCAACGCATTCGGGTGCTGAATAAAAGGCTTACCACACCATTGGAGTTTATATAACATAGCGACACGTCGATGCCATTGACTACCCGATAATAAAATTTCTTCTACCGACTGTGCCGTTAACACCGTACCATTTAATATTCGTTTATCATTATTGTCATAGTCATGGTCATGGTCATGGTCAAAAGTTAACCCCAAAAAAGACATGCCTTGTTGCCATGCATAAAGTATTTTTGCTCCGTAGTAGCGTAAATCTATTTTTCGTTCGTCAATATCGCTATTAAATTGCACAGCTAACGGAATTAATGCATCTAACTTGTTGCCCAATAATAACCGTAGTGCTTGATAAGCCGATAATACAAAGTCTTCTAGCTGTAAATATTGCGCAAGGAAAGGGATAAATTTGACATAACCGCTTATACCCATTGCATGAGTAATGTAAGGAATAAAGGCTTCATCAGCACTAAGCTGGTTCACTAACTGTGTTATTTCATGTTCATTGAGTGAGCAAATATACACATCAAACAACGTACTATGCATATAATCATTCTGTATAAACTGCTGGGTTATTGCTTGTACATCAAACTGATTATTTGCCCTTAGCTCTGTACCTAACTCTACTCTTAATTCTGTACTCAGACAATTTGATAATACATCGATAGTTAGCCAATTTAATACCGATAAATTATTGTTATGTCTGTCGTTCCTATTTTTATAATTAGGTATCATTTCGTTTAAATAATCATTGAGTGTTTTACGAGAATACAAATGAAATAATACTTGCTGAATAAACGCTTGTTGATGCAAACATTCATTGGGTTTTGCCGTGAGAAAAGATTGGGTTGCCTGAGTAAAATCTAGCGTAATGATCAACTTATCACCAAGCAGCTTTGCAACAGCTAATACCAGAGATTGTAATTGCGGTTGTGCGCTATTTAAGTAACGTGGTAATAATTGTTTTTGTAAGCTTGGATCTAACATTAATTTCAGCGCTATAACTAGCGCAAGCTCATCGCCACTATAATGATGTTCAGCGTTGATATGCGTGTTGAGTTGTTCAACATTTTGGGCGCTAAGAATACATTGGTTATTATTTTCAAACTGAATTAACCGAGCAATTGTTAGTAATTTTTGTGTATTATTAACAATGTTGTCTTTATAACAGCAAAAATTCAAACTCAAAACATTTCGTTGAGCCATTAATTGAGCTAGTTGCACAGTTAATTCATCCATAAGGCTATGTACTTAACACAAGAGCAATGTACCGTTTAATTGGTTATGCTCTTGAAATCCTTTTTAATTTATTCAATTTATTTTATCTAATATAGGTTACCCAATTAACACCGTTGGATTACCCACCACAATTGACCCGCCATGAGCGGTGCCATCACCTAAACGAGCAGCAGGCTTTCCATTAATTTTAACTGAACTTGACCCCCCAGTAATCGTGTCGGGTGGCCCAACACAAACAAGCTTATCGCCCTTTCTTGCTGCGGGTAAACTGCCAATTAACACATTGGGTGAACCTGCCACAATAGGACCACCCACATGAGGAATAGGTGGGGTTCCTGGATTAACCTTAGGGCAAACATGCATATGCGTGATAGTAGAAGCTGGCATTCCCATTTTATCTTCCTTTTAATTGGTTTGAGGTAAAGTACATTCTATAATTTATGGTAATCTTGATATTGAGTGAAACAAGCAAGTTGTTAAGGTTCGCTTAACGGAATTATTAACAAGTTTCCAATAAATAATTCATGTGCAATCCACTTTATCGATTTAGCTAAACTTTGTGTAGAATGCTGGTAATCATCATGTGCAAGATAGTGAAAGATTTGGTCAATAATATTTTCTTTGTTTTTCCACGGGTGTAAATTTCTTAAGAACTGTTCACCATACGTACTACTCACTAAAAATTCTTTTAATGATGCCTTTAATAAAGGATCATCTGGCTTATCTTCAGGACGACACACCAAATAATGGTAACCAAACTGACATATAACATAATGCCCTTTGCAAAAACGACCTGAACGACCAACATTAGGGTATTGATAAGCTTCCATTATTAATTCAACTTAATTTGAGGAGCTTTCATAGTGATACTCGTACCGTTAACTTTTATATCGGTTCCTTGAACTTTGATATTAGTCCCTTTAATGGTAATAGAACCATCACTAGTCATTTTGATTGAAGCACCACCTGTTTTAAATTCTATTTCGCTACCGGCTGTCATTTTAAGAATATTACCAACGTCTAACGTGTCATTATTGGCAATAGTCGTTAGTCTGTCATTGTCAATTGTATCTTTTTGATCATGCTTAACTTTTAGTTCATGGTCTTTTTCAGCTTGAAAAAATAAGAGTTCTTTACCTTTGTCATCTTCAAAGCGAACTTCATTAAAGTTATCTGCCCCACCATTTTTAGTACTGTGCGATTTGATGCCACTTTGCGTTTTTTTAGCAGGTAATGCATATGGAGGCATTAAATCAGCATTATAAATAGCACCACTAATAATAGGTTGATCGGGATCACCATTAATAAATTCGACTAACACTTCTTGGCCGACACGGGGGAAAAAGAATGCGCCCCATTTATTACCCGCCCAGTTTTGAGCAACACGGATCCAACAAGAGCTTTTACTGTCATATGCACCTTCACGATCCCAGTGAAATTGCACTTTAACTCGACCATATTTGTCAATGTGTTGTTCGTCACCAGGATCACCAGTAACAACTGCTGTTTGCACACCGTTTATCAACGGTTTGTTAAGCGATACGGTAGGTCTGTATGGCGTATCTTTAGGTACACATTCAAAATCATTAGTAAAAACATTATCAGACGCCGATTGATTGGCACCCGATTGATTGGGCTGTGTTGCATTGGTTCGAATTGCTGTTAATAAATACGTTTTACCCTTATAACTGCTGTCTTCATGATCTTCAAAAGTAAATAATTTACCGATACTAAAACTACGGCAATCCCCTTGACCAGAGCACTTATGCATGTCTTTTTGTAATGCTTCTAACTGGGTATTAGCATAGGGTTGTGGACGTTTGTTAAATTCTGATTCGCCTAAATAGTCAAATATTTCCAAACTACCTTGCGCTGGCAAACTTGCGGTTACTTTATTGCCACTTGGAAAAAGCGTCGGTTGTTCAAAATCATAACCTTTTTGTTGGTATGCTCCACTAACCATACTCAAACCACCTTGCCAATGCGACACATGGGGTTTGGAAAGATGTCCTGAAAAACATCTAACTTTTGCTTCAGCACATTTTTTATAAGCGGTAATATCATCAGCTAAAACTAACGTGTGTGCTGAGCTACTGTGTTCAAAAAAGTAAAAAATACCTTCTTGTTGTAATAAGCGCGCAACAAAATCTAAATCAGACTCTTGGTATTGCACACAGTATTCGTATTTGGGATAAGATTTGGTAGTTTTATCTTGAAAAGCAACACTGTGCTGTCCAAAAAGATCTGCCACTATATCAATCACTGATAAGTTTTGGTAAATACGGCAGTTACTTCTTTTTTTCATAAACGCAGCTATTGGCACAATAACAGCTTGGTAATCAATATAATCTGCAGCATCATCAGGTGCTGATGTGCGCATACCCGTTGACTCTAGATGGCTAACAACACCATGGTAATAACGAATAGCACCACCACTTTCAGCATTTCTTAACGAAACGCAAACATTTTTGCCCACTAAGCCATCAAGTGAAATAGTTGTACCGACAGTAAACATAGAAACTGTAAAAGAATACAGTTGTGAAATAGCCTCGGTGGCACAAAGATGTGTTAAATAAAGGGTATCTTTACCTAAGGGTGTAGAGATAGAGATAATATTATTTTTTTGGGTAGCTTTTTGCATTCCTTGCCTCAATAATCAAAAATAACCTTAAGGGATGAATCCCTTAAGGTTTAGGTAACAAAAAAATTACATTTGTTGACCTTTAACGCCACTGTAGCCGTATCTAAGCGCAGCAGTAATGTTGTTTTTGTCGTCTGTTGGTGTAACAGCCATCATCATTTCAGTGTAACTAATAGTGATAGTTTCAACTGGACGATCACCCTGAATTGAAACACTATAGCTAGAAATCATTGCATCAGTTAATTCAATTTGCATGATTTCTTCAATTTTATCACCTTGCTTAGTGATATAAAAAATTGCTTTTTTACCTTTACCTATAGTTGCTTCTTCAAATAAATACGTTGATGCATTATCTTGAAGTTTAGTGATTGTTACATCACCAAGACGTGTTGCGCTAGCTTCACGGTCTTGTGCTGTACCAGTATATGAAGAAAGTTCACGGCTAACATTCCAATCAACAGAAAGTACAGTAATTTTGTCTTTGTATCCTTCAGCCGTTGTTTCGCCTTTAATTCCTTCGTAGTCCAAATATGTATTTGCTTGCATTATTAATGCTCCTTTTGCATGTATTGTATCCATTAATGGATAGGCTATTTTTAATTTAATTAAACATTAAATTAAATTTTATAGAATATAAAAATTTACACTCTATTTTATAAAAAAACTCATTCTTACCAACATAACTGTACATAAAAAGTTTGTTTATAAAATAGCTAAATTATCACCAAATAAAAAAAGATTATACTCAAAAAGAATAACATCGCAACAATAAAATCAAAATAAAATGCAATTAAATCAACATATTGCATTAAAAAGGCAATAAGGCAGATGCCTTCCTTAATAATAAGGAAAGCATCATAAATCCGTTATCGTGATTGCTAAATACTAAACTTTATAAGTAAACTCATCTTCCTTAACATTAATATTCACGTTGGTCGTTTTCTTATCGCTAGTCATCTTATTCAAAATTTTAATCGATAATTCAGGTAACATAATATTTTGCAAAATATTATGTATATTACGTGCTCCTGATCCAGCGTCTTGACATAGTGAAACTATTTTTTTCACTACATCATCACTATATGTAAATTTAGCTTGATGGTGATTGGTTAGTCTTACTCCAATTCGTGCCAATTGAAGTTTAGTTATTTGATTGAGCATCTCATCGGATAGTGGAACATAAGGCACAACATTAATACGTCCTAAAAACGCTGGTTTGAAATATGCTAATAAGTCATCTTGTAATGCTTTACGTAAACCAGTGATAGATGGTGCTGTGTTTTCATCTTCAAATAACGTCATTGTTGTATCTGTACCCGCATTTGAGGTCATAATAATAATGGTGTTTTTGAAATCAATATCTCTACCTTCACCATCTTTGATCGTTCCTTTATCAAAAACTTGATAAAAAACATCTTGTACCCCTGGATGTGCTTTTTCCATTTCATCTAATAAAATAACACTGTAAGGTTTACGACGTACTGCTTCCGTAAGCACTCCACCCTCACCATAGCCAACATAGCCAGGAGGAGAACCAAGTAATAAAGAAACTTTATGTTCTTCCTTAAACTCAGACATGTTGATAACAGTAATATTCTCTTCACTTCCATACACTTGCTCGGCTAGTGTCAGTGCAGTTTCGGTTTTACCTACTCCACTTGGCCCTGCAAGTAAAAAGACACCAATAGGACGTTTTTCATCACCTAATTGTGCTCTTGAGATTTGGACTGTTTTAGCAATAAGATCCAGTGCATGAGGTTGGCCAATAATTCTTTTTTCCATGGTGTCTTTTAACGACAAAACCATGTCAATTTCATCGTTTTGCATTTTACCAACAGGAATACCTGTCCAATCAGAAATAACCTCAGCAACCAGCTGTTCATCAACTTGCCAGTGCACCATAGGTTGAAGATTTTTAGATAATTTATCCTTTAATTTGTTTAACTCTTTCAGCTTTTTATCGTAATCTTCAACATCATCTTGCTGTAATTCTGTTACTAGTGTTGCAACGTTTTTCACAAGTTCAAGTTCATCTTGCCATTGCTTTGTTAACGGTAATAAAGCTTGTTGAGTCTGTTTTAAGGTTTTGCTTAATTCTTGTAATTGCTTTTTATGATCTGTGCCTGTTTTGACTTCTCGTTTTAACAAGTTTATTTGCGCTTGAATTTGCTGTTCGGTACGTTGTAAATTTTCTACAGCGCCAGGAGTTGAGCCCTGACTCATTGCTACTCTTGCACAAGCAGTATCAAGTAAACTCACGGCTTTATCAGGTAATTGTCGCCCGGTTATATATCGGTGAGATAAGCTGACAGAAGCACGAAGCGCTTGATCAGAAATAATGATTTTATGGTGGCTTTCCATGACAGGTAATAAACCACGCATCATAACAATTGCTTGCTTCTCTGTTGGTTCTTCAATTTTAACCACTTGAAAACGACGTGTTAAGGCAGCATCTTTTTCAAAGTACTTTTTATACTCGGCCCAAGTCGTGGCCGCTATCATTCTCAACTCACCTCGCGCAAGTGCCGGTTTCAGCAAATTAGCGGCGTCATTTTGTCCTGCTTGTCCACCGCTTCCAATCATTGTGTGCGCTTCATCAATAAATAAAATAATAGGATTTATCGAATTTTTAACTTCATTTATCAGTGATTTCAAACGGTTTTCGAATTCACCTTTCATGCCTGCGCCTGCTTGTAATAGTGCTAGGTCTAATACATGAACGCGTACTTTTTTCAATGCTTTGGGTACATCTTGTTGTGATATTTTAAGCGCTAACCCTTCAACAACAGCTGTTTTACCAACCCCTGCTTCTCCAGTCAAAATGGGATTATTTTGTCGGCGGCGAGTTAAAATATCTATCATCTGCCGAATTTCATTATCACGCCCTAAAATAGGATCAATTTTACCTAATTCCGCTTGTGCCGTTAAATCTTGCGTGTATTGATCTAAACTCGGTGTTTTGGTTGTTTTAGTTACCCTAGCATCATTGTTAGATTGGTTATCACCTGTTGATTCACTTGATTGATTTGAAAGTTGTGGCCAAGCATGAAGTAACTGTCCCGCATCAATTTTTAGTAGCTGTTTCGCGGAGCGAGAAATAAGTACACTTAATGAATCATTATTTAATAATGTATAAATAATATAAGCTGTGCGGATAGCATTATCATTAAACTCAATCGTAGTATTAAGCCAAGTTTGGCTCAATAAGTTAACAATATGTGGGGATAAACTGGGGGCAGCGCTATTACCTGTTTTTAATTTTTCTAAACCTTGTTGTAGCTCTTTCATTAACAAAGCACGATCAACAGAAAAACTGGCCATGATGAGTCTTAAGTCATCCGATTCCTTTTCAAGTAAAGCAAGTAACCAATGCTCTATTTCTACAGTAAATTGACTTCTGCTATGACAAATACTTGCAGCAGCCTCTAGTGACTGCCTACAATCGGGTGTTAGTTTTTCTACGAGTTTACTTAAGGTCATTGCTGACATATTCGTTAGTCCCTTATTTTTTATTTTATTATAATTCAATTTGTTACAGTGTAATTATCTAACTACAACGGTAATAAGCACATTTTTAATTCTGTATTCTTTTTTGATAATAAACCACACCCATGTCCTAGCGGTACAGCGGCTTTAGAAAATTGAGCCATTGGAATTTGCCTAGTTTGTATTTCTAGGTGTAATTTAAATTTTATAGCAATACCTAAATAACTCTTTATCAAACTCTTTAACAAGCGACTTGTTTCTTGTCCCGGTAAAAATGAACGTATTGGTGTATCAGTTCTCGGTTTGATAACAATCACTATACCCGCATTGATATCCCATACTTTACTGCCAATGGTGGCATCAACCCCAAAAGCTGCAAACTGCCCTTCAGGAGATTTTCTACCCCCTAAACGTGTTTGATCAGTAATTGATAATTTCTGCCATCGACCTTGAAATTGTTTAATCGTCACGTCACATTGGGTAAAATCTTTTAGAATCAATGTTAGACCATCAATGGTTCTAATTTTCTTATTAAATAAACCAGCGTAATATTGTTTTATTGCTTGTTCGCCAGACAGTTTTTTTAACACTGAGGTAAAGCTGTCAGGGTTATCCTGTACATTATTTTGATAATTTACAGAAAATCTATATTTTTCCCAGGCACGATAAAAAAGTGAAATAAGACGGTGATTGAATAAATCGTAAAAATCACGCATGCCCGTATCTTTTAATTTGAGCCTTTCTAACACTAATTCACTGTAATGTTGCGGCAATGCGCCACTTATACCCGTTAGCCCCATAAAAGAAACATGCATATCTACAGCAACTTTATCCTTATCGTGACTATCTTTTAGCGTAATTTTACTAATAGATTGACCAGGAAAACCTAAATGTTGATCAGCCTTAAATCTAATAAGCTCACTTTTGGGTATACCGTCATGCCCCACTTTATTGTGTTTAGACTTATTTGAATTCAATTGCTGCTGCAAAATGAACACGGCTTTATAAAAGTCATGTTCATTTGGGTTATCTATCAGTGATTGAATACTCATATTTTAATACTCATACCCTTTAATCATTCTCTTTAATCATAGTAACGGTGCCTTACCTGCTCTACTTGGCCAAGTATGGTATATGCCATCTTGATTATTAAATTGAACACTTAATCTTGTAAAACTATTAATAGCCGCAAATTGCGCAAAGAAACGGTCTAATACTGTGCAAAAGAAAAATACGCCACTACCTAAATAATGATCTTTAGCAAACGTAAGTAGAATGTCATTACCCGTACTAAAACCAACTAAACCACGTTGGTTTACTCTTGCTGTTGCCGTTTTAATATCAATGGCAATAATGTTTTCTATTAACGTTTTGTTTTCAGGCGAGCACCTAAAGTCATAAAGTTTTAAAACTTGTTTTAACTGATGTAGTGCGTTTTCACCACTAAAACTATCAAGCGATAAATGACTGATCAGTTGCCATCTTGATGCTTCATTTAAGGCAGCTCTAACGGGTAATGTGGGTGCTAATAAACATTTAACCTTTTTAATAATATCAGCCCTATCGGGAATAAACATTTTAGGTTCATCAGTACCAAAAGGTAAATGTGCCGGTAAATTTCGATTACTACATTCTGCTCTTATACTTAATAACCATGAGCCATAATCCTCTTGCGCATTAAAACCTTTAAATTGATGGTCAACTAACGATAAGTATAAATCTGTACCAAATTCAGCATAACCACCAGCCCAATTAGCAGCTTCGCGACGGGCATTCCAAAATAGTCGATCTTGATCAAGGTATGCTGGATGCGTTTCACCATAAAAAGGTGTCACGGTCGTTTTATTGTCTTTTGGATCAAAAGCAACCACTTCTTGAATATTTATTATTTCAGCGACTTCAGCATCAAGATACCTAGGAGAGAGTTTGTATTCATATTCAGAAGACTCAATACGAACAGGTTCAAGCTCTTGTTCGAATAAATTAATTACTGGCGTACAACCTAATAAAAAGTTATTCACGTTAACTTGCTTTTCGAGATCCTCAGAGCCTTCTTTTAAATAGACGAAAATTTCAAATTTATCATCAATATTCACCCACTTTTTATCTAGATCATCAATATCAAAAAATAGGAATTTTTCTGGAAAAATAAAATTTTCAACCAATAACCGAAACCCAGATAAGGTTTTTTTACTATAGGGTACTACCTGATGTTCATCATCGAAACCAACCGCTTTAAGGTGTCTTTTCTCTAAATATTTAACTGTTGACCAGTCACCATTTTTTACAATGGCAAGCCCGACACAATGTTGGAATAACAATTGATATAAATAATAGGTTTGATGTGCTTGACCATTTAGGAAAAACCTTAATTTATTAAGCCCTAATGTCGCCATCGTGACATCTTCAAACTCACCTTGTATTGAAAGTTTTATGATTGCTTTTGGCCGTGTATTCCATATAGGCTCAGGGGCATTGAATGGCGCATTTTGGAATTGAGCACCAACAACTTCAATCGGCCACAAATAACTGTCATAACATGTTTTAAAGTGACATGTTTTCATCCCATCTACTTGTGTATCCACCTTGGTATTTTGTGGAAGTAAAACCCCCGTAGTTGATACATTTTCGGTGACCATTTTAATCACTGTCATTGATGGAACAGGTGCTTGATAATCAGGATAAAGCTGTCCTAATAGTGCTTCAGTTAACTCAGGAAAACTGTCATCAAGCTTTTGTCTAATCTGTGCTGTTAATAATGAAAAAGCCTCAATTAAACGTGAAACATGCGGATCTTCAACATGTTCATCGCTTAAACGTAATCGCCCTGCTAGCTTAGGGTAATTTGTCGCAAACTCTGATCCCATATGACGGATAAAAGCGAGTTCTCTATTGTAATATTTCAATAAATCTTCATTCATTACATAGTCTCAACTACTTTTAGCCCTAAATTTACTGGCTCTACTTCTGAGTCAAAGGTGATATATTCTGGTTCAGGGTCAGCATAAAGCAACGCATTTATCCGCAATCTCATTATACGGTCTAAGGGTTGCTCACTATCTATCGCTTCAACATCAACCTCAATAAAGCGAGGCTCAAAACGTCTAATAGCTTCAGCAACCTGTTGGCATAAAAGTTTCCTACCTTCAAGACTGGCAACAGCCATACTCGAAAAATCGCGTAGGCCATAATTAAGTAAGGAATGATCTAGTTCTTTATAGTTTTCAGGCCATGTTAACCAAGGTACTTTAGCATTAAGCAAGTTTTCGAGGTCACGCCTGACATTCGCCCGTAATTGTTTTAAATTAAGGCCTTTATTAGATTCTTTAATATCTGGAGTTTGGGGAGAGTCATCTATAAGCCTATCTAAAACAGAGGCTTGAATGAACTGTTGCTTATTTATACGCACGCACTTTCCATAATATCTTCCATAATACTTATAACGTAACCCCTAATTATTTGCAGAAATATTTCTCAAACTTAAGTTTACGTTTATCCAATAATCTATATCCATTTAACAATGATCATTCTACGTATAAAATAACTAAATGTTAAGCATAATTTTCTATTTTAAGTAAAAAAATTTAAACCGTTTTTATCAATTAAAACGGCATTAAAATCTTAAATAAATTGGGTAGTGTTTTATACTTTCAATAATCACCTAACTTGCTAATTTAATAAAATTAGATACTGGTACCGCTTGATCATTGACAAACCACATTTTTTGACCGAGACCCACCATGACATCAGGTACAGTTTCTTGCCAATCAGTTTCTCTACCTAACTTTTCAGCATCGGTAATACTATTAGCATAAACTAATGGAATATGTGCTTCACCACTTGGCCCATCTTTTATGCTGAGTTCAACACGACGCCATACTTGTTCAATAAGCGAACTTACGGGTTTAAAATAGATATATTCAATATCTTTTATTTGTGCAATATAATATTTTCCATCGGTACCAAATATCTCAATAAATCCGCCAAGAGAATCGTCTAAATCTCTAAACTCTTTTACGCTTTCACCGTTTAACTCTACTGTGGTTTCTGGTCTTTCTTCTTCAAGAGCTAAGACACTTTTGGTTATACTTTGTTGGTCACCTTGTTTCATCTCAACGCGCAGTTTCATGAAAGCTTCAATATGCGCGTCTGATGGAGTGAATAAATGGGGTACTGATTTACCAATCAAAAAGTCTTGTCGACTTTGTTCTGCAAGAATTAGCTGTCTTAAATTAGCCGCACCAATTAAAAAGTCTGGGTGTTTTTGTACCATATAATTAAGTTGTTTATCTGCTCGTTCCAGCTCTCCATTAATACAAAGTAATTCGATAAAACTACTTTTCAAATCAACGTTAAGTGGATCATCTCTCAATTGAACTTCTAGGTATGTAATGCAATCAGATAATCGTGCTTCTTGCAGCATTTCTTGTATTTTTTTCATTTTAATTCCTTTTGAAAGTTAATTTTTAGGTGTTAACTCTGTCACTAGTTTTATACTTGAGATCATTTGATCTAACTGAAAATGGGGTTGCAATTGAATAGTTGAATAAAAATGTCCTGGTTTACCTCGCATTTCTTTTACTTGTACTTGTGCTGTTTTCAATGGATATTTACTTCGAACAGCATCCGAAGCAGATTCTGATGCTGTGGTATATTGAAAAAGCCACTTTTGTAACTCACGTTCACAGAGATCCGCATTTCTGTATGTACCAATTTTTTCACGACCAATTGCTTTTATATAATGAGCAAATCGAGAAACACATAAAATGTATTGCAGCATGCATGATAACTTTGCATTAACAGTTGCTGACAGTGAATCGTATTCAATAGGCTTCTGGGTTGAAGCATTACTATAAAATACCAAATGTTCAGTGCCAGAAACCGCTGATAAGGGAATAAAACCGTTATCTGATAACATTTTTTCTGCGCGATCACTAATAAGAAGATTAATAGAAGGTTTGCTTCTACCTCGATATAAATCGGTTTCATATTGACAAACTGGTAGGTCGCACACTAAACCTTTACTTTTTTGACCTGGTTGCATTCCTCTAATTTGCCCGAACCAAGCAGATTCAGCAAAAGCACGAATTAGTACACCACCAAAGGCAAAAGCAGCATTTCCCCATAGATGATCTTTTTGCGGATTTTTAATCACTTCTGAAAACCGAAAAGCTTCATTTCGACTACCATCGTTTTTGTACGGAGCCCTCATCAGGATATAAGGCAAAGTGAGTCCTAAAAATCGGGCATCATCCATTTCTCTTAACGAATTCCACTTTGTGTATTCAATTTGGTTAAATGTATAGGTAAAATCTATATGTGATGCTAAATCAGAAAATTTATCTGCACCAAAAAAAGAAGGTGCTGCTGACGTAATAAAAGGTGAAAAAGCAGCTGCTGCAGTACGAGTAATTTCTTTAAGAACGTCCATATCATTTATCAGTGTACCCTTTCTATTTTGATGAGATATTTGATAATTACCAATTAATACCCCGAAAGGTTCACCGCCTGACATATCGTATTCGTTGTTATAAACAAGTTTAAAAAATTCACTTTGGTCGAATTCTATCGCCTTATTTATATCTTTACTTAGTGTTGTCCAACTACAATCAAGTACTTTTATTTTAACTTTTTGATTTTTATCGTTGTTTTCTTTCTGATTAACTAAATATAAAACACCACGCCAACCTGATTCAAGTGCTTGAAATTCACTATGGTGGATGATGCAATTAATTTGTTTGGATAGCTTTTTATCAATATCTGATATTGCTTTGCGAAGCAGTGAAAGAATACTGATCTTTTTCATGTTATTAATGTTATAGCCAGAATTTTCTAGCCATAACATTAATGATTTTTTTAAGTCTGTTTCACGTAAAAAGCGATCAACTAAATGTTTACTTTGTAACTGTTGAGCTGAAGAGTATGTGGTTTCAGTATCAACCTGTTTGGTAAATACTTCATGTTCCACAAATGAAATAGCTTCCTGCTGCATAATGCTTGTATGTCCTTTAACCTGTCAGCTCAATAGTCTACGTGTTAACCAATACTTGGAATTTTAGCAACTAAACGTAAAGAAGCAGTTAACTCTTCCATTTGTAACCATGGACGTAACCAAGCAACGGCATTATATGCACCTGGTTGACCGGGTATTTCTTTAACCTCAACTTTTGCATCAGCCAAAGGATATTTAGCTCTAATTTCTTGACCGCCTCCTTCTGACGCATTAACAAACGTTAAAATCCAACGATTTAACCAAGCTTCTACATCGTCTGCTTCCATAAAGCTACCAATTTTATCTCTTGCCATTACTTTTAAATAATGAGCAAAACGTGATGTTGCCATTAAATAAGGAAGACGTGCAGAAATTGCGGCATTTGCCGTCGCATCATGACTATCAAATACTTGCGGTTTTTGACAGCTTTGTGAGCCAAAAAATACCGCATAATCAGTATGTTTATAATGGCATAAAGGTAAGAATCCAAGTTTACTTAATTCCGCTTCACGTCGATCAGTAATACCAATTTCTGTCGGGCATTTAAGATCTGGGTCACCATCATCACTGGTAAATATATGCGCAGGTAAACCTTCAACTTTACCACCGCCCTCAGCACCTCTAATTGCAGTACAAAAACCATACTTGCTAAATGCTTTGCCCATGTTTGTTGCCATAACATAGGAAGCATTCATCCAACAGTAATTGCCATGGTCTGCTGTTTTCGAACGAGTTTGTGTATCATCCAATTCTAATTCTTCATAGCGAAATTCTTCCACAGGCAGAGTTGATTGACCATAAGGTAATCTTGCTAATACTCTTGGCATGGTTAAAGTAACAAAACGAGAGTCATCACTGTCTCTAAATGAGCGCCACTTAGTATACTCTAATGATTCAAATACTTTCTCTAAATCACGTGGTTTGCTAAGTTCTGTCCAGTCATCAAAACCGAATAAAGATGAACCAGACGCCGAAATAAATGGGCAAAAACCAGCAGCAGCAACATTTGACATTAGCGATAACGTTTCTACATCTGCGGGGTGATTACTAAATTCATAATCACCTACAATGCATCCATAAGGTTCACCACCAGGGGTACCAAACTCAGCTTCGTATATTTTTTTAAACGTTTGGCTTTGATCAAACTCAACCGCTTTACTTAAATCTTTGTGTAGTTCTTTTTTACTTAAACTCATAATACGCACTTTTAACGTTGCATTTGTTTCTAAGTTTTGAACCGTGTGATTAAGCCCACGCCAACTTCCTTCAAGTTTTTGAAATTCATCATTATGCATAATAGCAGCAAGTTGCTTTGAAATAGTTTCATCAATAGCTTGAATAGCTTGGTTAAAGGTAACGGTAAGGTTTTTATTCCATTGTACCGTACCTTTGAGTGCTTCCTCTGTTAAGGAGCGAATCAACTCTTCAGCACGAGATGATTCCGTTTGTTTAGTCGCATCAATCGCTTGGTCCAAAAGAGAAAAACTGACTTCTTCAGTTGATTGTTGTAATGCTTCAGCTTCCGTACTCATTATTCTGCTCCCTGAATATCTAATTCTTTAGCCAATTTATCTAAACTAGCCGTATTACTTAATACATCTTCTAAAATATTTTCTAAGTCTTCAGACCGATCAACTTTAGTCATCAAATCTCGTAACTTATTACGTGTTTCCATCATTTTTTTAAGTGGGTCAACCTGATTAACAATTGCCGCAGGTTCAAAATCATTCAGCGATTTAAAGTCTAAAGATACCTTCAATTGTGTGTCATCATCCGCTAACGTATTGTCAACCGCAATATCTAACTTCGGGTTCATACGATTTAACACATCATCAAAATTATCACGGTCTATTTGAACAAAACGGCGATCCTTCAACGGTTTCAAATCTTTTGTATTATGGCCCGAAAAATCACCTGTAATACCAATGACAAAAGGCAATTCTTTTTTAACAATAGCACCTTCAGTTTCTACGTCGTATGTAATGTGAACTCTAGGTTTTCTAACTCTTTTTAATTTATCATGTATACTCATGAGATCTCCTTTCAAATATTAAATTACGCAGTGTAGTACCGCTTGAGTGTTATATTTCTGTTTCAGTTTCTGTTTTTATGCCTGATAATTTGAAAAAGCCATTTCTCGCTTCTCCGTCTTGAATAAGCTCTTGTAACAATTCGGGTAGACTTAAGTCACTCCAGCGAATAACTTGTTCAATCGCATACGACATTGGTGAATGAGGTTCTGTTTTGCGAAAAAAATCGGCAATAGTGCCCAAGTTTTGAATGGCTTTTTCTCTTGAGTTGATGTGTTGGTTGACACCTTGTTCTGTCACAGGATTGTCATCGTTCTGAGCAGTATTTTCCGTTTGTTCTTCAACTTTATTATCTGACGCTTTTTTAAGTATTTTTTCAGCAAGTTGTTTGACGCAAGTAGAACAAGATTGAATAGCCGTACTGATGTAACTGGTTGGTTGAGGTTCCCCACCCATGGCTAAATCCATGACCTTAGATAAACGATTAAATGCTGATATTGAGGCTTCAATATCAGCATTTAATTCTATAAAGAAACTATCTGGCGTTTCTTTTATTGCAATACTAACATCCTCTAAAGCTACAGCCCCAGATTCAAATTTTTTGATTTGTTTGTCTTTATCTAAACGATCAACTTCTAAGGCTTGTTCGTATTGCCAAGTAGAAAATGGCCCTTCTGACTGACCTTCAATAATTAAAATAGCTTTAATTGGTTGTATTAATGAGCCTTCGCTTTCAATACCATTTAAACCAATTAACGGTGCTAACCTTTCTGAGAGATCATTTGGATCTGGGGTTGGATATAAGTTATCCCAATAACGTTCAATAAGTTCAGCCGCGAGTGTAAAACCAAGTGCTAAGCCTTTAAAGCCTTGTAAACGGCATAGCGCTTCTATTAGCCAGGCAACAAATTCCAAATCTTTGCTCTGATTTTGTAATATATCGGGTACTTGTTCAAGAATTGGACGCCATTCAATTGCAATAGAAAGTAAATTTTCTTCGTTAACTAACGCTTTACGTTCTTTTGCCCTAGCAGTATTACGAATATCTTTTAAAAGATAATAAATAGACGTTGGAGATATATCATCTCGAGGGTTTATTCCCGTTTCGACAGCAGCATCGATAGGTTTAATAAGATCTTCAATTGTAGATATATGAATAGACAAATTTTAACTTCCTTGTATTTTCTCTAGATTCATCATCGAATCAGCTCGACAATACTAAACCAAGTGAATCAAGCATAGCAATAATTATTTTATTATTTAACCGAATTACTCACTAATTGCTTGAGTATTTAAATTAATATTTACAATCTATATTAAAAAATATCATCATAAACTTAAGTAAAAACAGGAATGGTGGCATCATTATTATTTATCGTTTTATTACTTTCGAGTGAATTATTTTTAACAAGAATACAAGTGACGTTGTCCCTAGCATTACGCACCAATGATGCATGCATTAAAGCCATACCCGCGTCAATTATATTACCTGGCTGTAATGCTTTTTCAATTTCATTATCACTCACTTCTTTATTAAGACCATCGCTACATAATAAAAAAACATCGCCAACCAAAATAGGTGCACTTTTTACATCAATATTTAAAGTATCATCAACACCAACTGCCCGCGTAATAACATTGGCTAACGGGTGACTTTCAGCTTCTTCCGCTTTTAATACACCTTCATCTACCATGTCATTCACTTGGCTGTGATCTTTAGTTATTTGCTGTAATTTATGATTCCGTAATAAATAACCACGACTATCACCTGCCCATAGCAACGTGTAATGATCATCTTTGAGCCATAAAACAACAACCGTGCTACCAACAATATTACCAGCAAACTGACTTTCGCTCATTTGTTGTAATTTAGCATTACTCTGTTGTAGTGCCTGAATTAATAACTCGGTACTGATTTGATCAACAGGATTATATTCCACAGCTTGTTGAATCGTATCAATCACAAGTTGGCTTGCAACATCACCTGCAGCATGTCCTCCCATACCATCAGCAACCACCCACACCCCCTGTTGAGGTAATTCTAAAAAAGCATCTTCATTCAATTGTCTAACGGTGCCCCGATGAGTTTGAGCATGGCTTGATAGATACATAATTATTCCTTTAACATTCTCGTAATATTCCAACTATTTTCTTGCCATTGGCCATTCAACATAGCAACAAATTGACTTACCTGAGGTAAACCATTTGTAATAATAAAACAAGGTTCGACTGAGTATGAACCCAGTGTCCACCACAAACTATAACAACCATAATGGCAACTATATTGTTGATGAAGCAAGTCTATAAGTGCTGGGGAAACATCTCCTTGAATTATCCAAGCTTTTTTTACCTTATCATCAGACTCGTAACTTACTGTACTCGTTTTTAAATTACTCATTTCAATATGTTCGTCAGTTAATTCAACATACCAAGCATCTAATTCAAAATCATCCTCAAGGACAGCTAGGATGTACTTTTCGAATTTTTCTGACCAACTATTTTTATACCATCCTTGTAATGCAGAGCCCTCATGTTCTGCCGCAAGTGTAAAAGGAAAGGGTCTATTCACTTGATCGACACTGGGGATCACAGTACCTACCATCGCTGAATCACAGCAAATACCAGCAGAAAGTGAAAAGTGCCAAACTGGGCTGGTTAAAAAACAATTTAACCAGCCTCCTTCTAATTGCTCTTTGCTAACCGAGATAACAGCTTGGAGCCACTCATTCCAATGTTTTAAAAACTCACTGTTTAATTCATTTTGTACAAAATCCCCTTTTGTGGGGATTTTTCCACAAAATCCGATTGAACTTATAGTGTTGTTGGGCATGAAAAACTCTCCAAATTCACCATCCAAAAAGGATTGTTCACACTATTAGCAATTAACATAACATCAGCATTGTATCCACTAAGTGATATTTTTAATAATCCATCCTTTTTAGTTTCGGGTCTTGCTCTATTTAAGTCATCAAAAAATTTGAATAGTGACCATTCGCCAGCATACTTTTTATTAAGTGGACGACCACCGTTTGGTGGAGTAAAAGCAATTCTAGTCTCATTATTGGCACTTGCTCCAGGCCAAATAAATTGCTCTTTTCTGGTGGGTCCATGACGATAATTAAGTTGTTGACCATCAATTTCCAACATAAATTGGCTAACATTTCGATCAAGGTATTGTGCCTCAAGGCTAAAATCTACCTTAGGATATTTAGTCTCTGATTCAAAAAACGCCTCTCTAATTACATTTGCACGTTGATACATGGCTAAAATCTTATTACTAATACCAATGTTTTTGGTGAAATGCCAAGATGATTTACTGGTGTCAACATATTCAGCTAAATATTGTTTCCAAAATTTATCTAACGTGCCACCATAAGCAAAAAATCGACTAAAATCTTTAATTCTTACTTCTCTAGTTGCACTACGTTTAAAGGGGTAACGACCTCTAATAGCTCGGCGATATTCAGCTAACACTTGTGATTTCCAAATACTATTTAAGCGTTGACTTTGATTGGTTTGTGCAAATCCTTTGGTTCGTTTGGCAATGGGTTCAAGCCAACCAGCTACTGGAAATGGCATATCGGCAATTTGTTTTTGTAAATCAGAACCCAATGAAGCAAATTCATTTTCTAGACGCTGATTCATGTAAGATGAATTTTGCTGAGAAACCTGAGAAGACAAGGCTATTTTGCCAATACTACGATTAATTAATCTAAGAGTTCCTTGGACATCATCTAATTGTCTAATATCTACCGAAAGTAAATCAGTAAAGGCAAATTCTACTTCTTGGCCTGGTAAATCAATATCTAGCTCTATCGGCTCATCAGGTAGTAAACGACTAATTCGGGACTTTTTAGATGCAAATAATACATCTGTTGTACTTTTAGCAATTTCTGCCGCTGCTTTACCATTTTTTGACAAAGGTATTTTGGTTAACTGTACATTTTTTTGTGCTGCGGCAATAATACTTTTAATAGGTGCATCTGAACTTGACAAGGCGCGAGTGACATCAGCTCCTTCATCTAAAGAATTCATTGGTTTAACTATTAAATCACTTAAAAAATCTTCCCAATAGAAAATATAATCTCGAATATATTTCTGTTCTAACTGGGTTGTTATTTGCGACTTAGTTGCCTCATCAAGTGTATTTAAATCATCACCATAAACCCAACTATCTTCAATTAATCGTTTTATAATTCTATTTTTTTCTATGCTGAAAATCCCATGAAAACCATTATAGGTATATAAACTGGGAATTCCGTCGTTAAAACTACGTCCACTTTGAAAAGCAAATCCTTGAAGGCTATCAATACTTAAAATATCAATTAATTTGAAATCAGGAATACTGCTATCAACAAAATCGCTTTTTAGCCGTTGATAAGCTCTTTCAACTAACGGTAACATAGTTAATGTGCGTCTGGCTTGTAAAACAGCCTCTTCATTATATTCATTTCCTCGCGTTCCCTTAGCCAATAAAGTTGATAAATGCTGATTAAGTTCATTACGAATACTTGTATTAATTTTTCCAGGTATATTTCTGTCAAAATAAGCCGAGAACCAAATCTTAATATCTTCTTCTTGGTAATATTCAGGATTATATAGCATTAGATAGGTCTTAAGCGTTTCATATACATAGTTTAAATGTAATGAGTTATCTAACATTTCTTGCGTTAATGCCTTGGTTAAATAAGGCAACAAATAAGCGTCTAATGCTCTTTCATAGGCAGCTTTCGCAGGTTGCTTTAATTTATTACCTTGGTATAAACCTAAGGTACGAGCATCATCGCTTTCTTCATGGGCGTAACCAACTGGAAAGTTTCTTAATGTCGATAAGCCTTTTGTTAACGTGATAATTTCAGATTGAGCAGTTAACCCACCAGCGGTAACTTCTTGATACTTCTCAAGGGCATCTTTGGTATGATCGACAAGTTCAGTATTCCAAGAGTAACTCGACCACCAACCATAAATAAAGAAAACAGTAACCACTGAGGCAATAGCGACCGTAGCTCGTCTTAGTAATAAGTTATGCTTATCGTGTTGTCGATTAACCGAAGCTAAATTTTTTTCAGGGAAAATGACATCTTCAAGTAAACGCTTAATAAAGTAACTACGTTGATGTTTTACTTCACTAGATTTTAACTGCGTTTTACCTCCAGCAGCCAATGTTGACGACAAGTGGTCAATGGGAGTTCCTTCTTGTGTCGCACTGGTTAAGTAAACACCACGCAATAAAGGTGCTTCTTCATAAGCGTTAGGTGAAAAGATTTCTTTTAAAAAATCATCAGCCGCACCTTGTAATAAACGTAATTGCTTTGGAAATTCATATATTGCAGCACGGCGATCAAGATCTCTTTCATTTTTTAATCGAGCGTTAATTCGTGCGTTTAAATTACTTAATAACGTATGAAATTCTTTATTAAAAGTACTAACAATGCTCTCTTGATCATTGTTTATTGTCAGTGGAAATGTTACGCCCCAAATTTGCTCGCAATCTTCTTTTGCAAAATCATCGAAAAACTCATTAAAGCCAGCTATTAAATCAGATTTAGAGAATAAAACATAAACGGGGAAAGTCATACCAAGTTGGTTTTGTAACTCTTGCAAACGTTGTTTTATTGCACGAGCATGTAAATTTCTTTCAGTTTTAGTTTGATTCAATAACTCAGACATTCCCATACTAATGATCACGCCATTAATCGGTCGTAGTGGTCTAAATTTTTTCAGTAAACCTAAAAACCCTTGCCAAGCACGTGAATCTTGTTTTGCATGGCTGTCTTGTGTTGTATATCTGCCTGCAGTGTCAATTAATACAGCTTTATTAGTAAACCACCAATCACAATGGCGAGTACCTCCTACGCCTTGTATCATGTCTATACCCATTTTTTCTTTTAACGGATACTCTAAACCTGAATGTTGAATGGCCGTAGTTTTACCTGAACCTGGAGGACCAATCATAATATACCAAGGTAGTTCGTATATGTTCTTACTATTAGCAAACTTTGTCGCTTTTAAAATATCTAACGCTTGCAGCATCTTTTTATGTAAAACATCAATTTCACTCTTCACGGTATCGTCAGTTGAGCTTTCTGCGCTACCCTCCTCACCATTTATGAGGTTATTAACCATTTCTTCACTTTGCTTTTTATCTTTAACTTTACTGGTAAACTTTATTGCTCCCCAAATGATTACAATAATTAATAAGAGGATAATACGAGCAGATATACTAATCAGCGGTTCATAACCAGCAATGGCAATTAATGGCCCACCAAACCAAATTAATAATGCCAAACAGACAAACCCTAAAATAGTAATCACTGTTTTAGATTTTAATTTGGTAATAAGTTTATTAAAATTTTCTTTAAATGACATAACAATTCCCTGTAAACAACTAAAACAACAAGTCTATTTCAATTCGACGATTTAATGAGCGATTCTGTTCGTTACTATTATCAAATCTGGGTTGAGATTCCCCCATACCTTCTGGCCATAAACGTCCTTTTAACGAAGCATTATTAGCGAGAAAATTACCGATTGATGTGGCTCGAGCTAACGACAAATGCCAATTAGAGGGGTATTTAGTCGTAAATATTGGCTCGTCGTCTGTATGACCTGTGATTAATATTTTTCCTTCTGTACTCTCAAGTGTTCTAGCAATTTTGGCTAATATCGCTTCAAAGTCGGCTCTAGGTTGCGTGCTACCTGACGCAAACAATGCGCCTGCACCAATGCGTATTCTGATTCGATCAGACAATTGATCAACTTCTAGTAAGTTCTTATCTATTTCAGTTTGTAATAATTGTTGTAAAATTAAGGCTTCGTCACGACTAAGGCTTTGGCTAAGTGTATTTTCAGGTTCTTGCCATGGTACTAAAGAGACTAATTCTTTATAGACACTAGAAGAGTAACTATTGATGTTATAGCTGAACGACATATATATAAAAAGCAATAACACACCAAACAAGGCACCAATTACCCATAATGGAAAAGGTTGCTGAAATTCGGTATTGTGAATTACTTTATCTCGCCAACCTGGTGATAATTCACGTAGTAAATCACCTTTGAAGGATTGGACGCTGTGATAAGCTTTTTCTCTTAAATCCTCCAGCTTCTGTTCACCTTGCACTTCTACCTTCATCTTTCCAACAAAACCTAGTGTTAAACAAATGTACATAAGTTCAAGTAAATGGTACTTTTCAGAGGAATACTGTAAAGCGTTTTCAAGCAAGGTATAAAAATACTCGCCACCAAAAGTTTCACTATGAAAGGTCGATAATAAGCTTTCTGAAGCCCACACACTATCGCCACCCCAAGGCGTATTTAAAATAATTTCGTCCATGAAACTACATAAACAATAACGTGCTGATTGAATATCTTCAGCGCTGACATTAGCAACCCGCAATGTATGTTCGTAATTTTTAATTAAATCTATGCATTGAAGTCTTAAGGTACTGACATCATCGTACTCTTGAGTATTTCTTAATTTGATGCAAGTTGAGAGTATGGCGCCCGCGTTATCAATTAGAGGGTTATTCGTCATTGTTAAGATGGCATTGGAAGCTTTACTATCAACTTTTTCTTCGTGCACAATGGTTTTAACATTATTTTCTGACGGGGAGCTATCTACTTTACTAAACGAGCCAGCACCTCGTCCTGGCCGTGGTTTTACTATAGTTTTATCGTTCACAGTAATATCAATCCTTAATTTAATAACTAAAACCAAAATATTTTACGTTTTAAAAACCTTAAATTTTTAGCACAAAAGATATAAAAAATTCTTTTGTGCTAAAAATTTAGGGCTATTTTCCATAATAACTCTTTCAATCAAACTAATAGAACAACCAGTAAAAAAGTACATTTAAGTGGCTTAGAGCAAAATAGACGTAGCTAAAGAGTCTTGCTATATCAATGGCTTCCTGTTTATTTTCTTCTTTATATCCATAAACAAAAAACACCACCAACGGCATAAAAATAAACGTAGCGAGTAAAAACCACCAAAAATGATCGCTAAACCAAGGTAACACTAGGGATGCTGGTATAAGAAAAAGTACAAAAAATACAGAAAACTCATCTTTCTCTTGTCGCTCAGGCAAACGATCAAATAGAGTGGCTAATAACATAACAAGAATAAGTGCAACATAGGTTAGGTATGGCCAATGATTTAACCCCGTAATTATCGTGTTTGTTTTGTTAAACCATACTTCGGGCTTTGCCATATCAGAAAACTCAACTGACACGAATAAAGATCTCATATAAGCCACTAATTTATATAGCCCATACCCCAATAAAGCCAAGCCAACACTGCCAATGCTGTAACTTTTCATGAGTTCAAGGTCAAATTTAACCCATCGATATTTATGCGCTACAACTTTTAAAGCTATTCCATATATCACAAGCAGCATTAATATTAGTAATGCATAAAAAAACTGCGCACAGTAGAAGAATGCCAATAACGGAGTAACTGCCAAAATAAACTCACTATTTTGCTTCTTTATTGAATCAACTGACTTGTAATCGCTGTAAATGATGATGGGTATTAATAAAAATACTGCCATCATCATAAGATTAAAACTCATTTTTATTACCTAATACCAATAAAAACCCTACCTTTTTCTAGCCTTGTTTATTGATTAAAACATCAATAAACAAGGTCCAGCTATCGAGCTGTTTTTAATAATTCATACAATCTAAAGTAGAATGTTACAAACCGTTTATAATTAACCTAATAATATCTAAAAAGTACTATTAATAGCTTCTCTGACCGAGCGATATAACACCCCTAAGGTTTTATCAAAAACCCATTTTATTACTTCATATGTCAACTCTGTTAGTTTATAAGCAATCTGCCCTGCAAATACCAACATATGACCAAGCAAACCAGCAACTTGTTTGGAACGTTTAACTGATGCCTGTGCAACTTTGACTAAGGTTCTGGAAATTAGATCATAAAAAGTTAATGCCGAAGAAGCTGTTGCTTGTGCCATTATGGCATGATAATACCCCGCATCTTTCAACAAGGTAATCAGCGCGGCACTAATTTTATCGGCCCAATATGCACTGTAAGAAGCTTGATTGCGGTTTTCATAATCGAGGCGCACGGGAGTACTTAAAAAGTTATCAGAACGTTTTTGTAATGCTCCCCAGTCATACCCTTTAGCCGAGTTAACATAGCCAGGATTACCATTCGTTCCCATTTTATGCGCACTTGGGCTAAAACCTTGACCACTATTCAAGCGATATTCGGTGCCGTTATAAGGCGCATGAGCGAATGGCCATAAAGGCACGTTAGGCACAGGATCTGCACCATGGGTACAACGGAATATGTTATCAACTCTTGCAGTTGTTTGGGCTGAAAAACCATTTAAACCTATACGTGGCGCACCAAAGGTATATAAATTTACTGGCATACCATATTCACTTTTCAACCAATCAGCGGTTAATCCTGCCAAAGCACCACCTAAGCTATGACCAACACAATGTACCGTACCAATCGAACCTTGCTTTTTTGCTTCAGTGATATATTGCTGGAAAGCAGGTTTCATCGTGTTAAAGGTCTTATTAAAGCCTGCATGTACACTCGATCCATTTTCTGAACTTGTTAAACCGACATGAAAATTAGTTATCCAATCACGTGAGATATCTGTTCCTCTAATAGCAATTACATGGTCACCATGAAATATACCTTTGCCTTTCCCAAGTAAAGCAAAACCCGTGGTTCGATTGAATAGGTGTGATAAAAATCCACCAGAGACCCCTTTTACTGGGCCGTTGGATAGATCAAAATTAAAATGTTTTTTTACAGAAATAGCTTCTTTGCCTATAAGGTTGTATTTTCCTGCCCTGTCTGGGGTCTCTATTTGATACACAACGTTAGCAAGTTGAGAAGATAATCGTGGGGTAATTTTTTTCATATATTAAGTCCTTTATAATATCTTTAAGTTAATCAATCTTTAGTCAGTTCCCAACGACAAATGCTTTCAACCCCATGCGGGTTATCAGGGGACTCAACATTGTCAAATTCGTAATACTCTTCTGAATCACTCAAGTCACAGTTGAGTTGAGATAACTTTTTTGCTACGCCTTCACTTGGTGCAATTCCTGTCATAACAGCTGCCCATAACAGGTATCGCGCATTTTGATAATCGACATCTATAATTTGGCGAATTCTTGCCTCATGAAACATAGAACCAGGCCTTCGAGATCGTATTTTTTTTGCTGTAAAATAAAATGCACCTTGCTTATCTGTTACACTTGTATCAAGAAGCTCTTTATCACCGACATATGTCAACCCCCGAAAAACCTTTAGACCTACAACAGGTGCCCCGTCATTGGTAATAACACCGTGAACTTCCGGTGATAGGTGAACATCGTATTTTTTAAATAAACCAAACATAGTGGTGGCTGCCTGTGTCGAAAGTAAAAAAAGAAGCGCAGAAACAGCAAGTATTACAATAACGAGAAAGCGTTTTTGATGAGAGAAAGCAGAAGCCATAGTCGTCCTTGATTACTTGATATTCCTTTATTTTTTAAGCTACTGCTTAAAAGCAATGTATTAGCATTACAATGCGAGAGTAATATAAAAGAAAAAATGTGTTGTTTCAAGTGCAAGTTCTCACTGATGTTATCGATACATTAAATTTTCCAATAATAAATAAAATCAATGGGTACGTGTAATATTAAATTTATCCATAAACAAATCAGCACTAAAAACACCAATAAGCCCACCAAACGATAGCGTAAACATAATAATGAATGGCAAAGGTTTTAGATAAGTATTATCAAGATATGTCCCCAGAAACCATTGAATAAAAATAGCTAGTACTAAAAATAAATAAGGCAGTTTACTTAGAATGAAATAGGTCGCTATTTCAAATACCCACAATTCTTGGCTATCTTTAAAGCCAAGAAAGCTAATAAAAAGGTATAAGGACAATGAACAAAGAACAACTAGAATCAGTATTACTGAATGTGATACAACTGAATAACTTACCATCAACGAATAGCCCATTTTCAATGCATAGATGGCAATCAAAAACCACACAATGACAATAGGCCCTAAAATTAATCCCATAACAACTCCATGTTTATATTTATACCAATTTCACTAAATTATTGCCCACTTGTGCTGGTTAAAATACTCTATGGCGGCGTTGCTCTCAATCCCAATAGCCTGCTATTGCTCAATCACGCGCCTTGCTCTAATTTATTTTTCCTACGCACACCAAGATCACAAACTTAATGAAACTGGTATTAGCTATATCTTTAAGCTAAAATATTAGATTAGCATCTTAATCGTGAATGTTAATATCGATAGATCCAAATTTACAAAATCAACCTAAAGAACACAAGCCTCTTTTTATTATTTTTAAAGTAATAATTATTTCTTATTGAATTTTTCTCATTTAAGTTGCAGAATATTGCTGCTGTTTCATTAGGTACACTTCTTATTGCCTATAAATGTTTTTAAAGGACTAATGATTAAATTATGGATAATACTCATACAAACACCCCTATTGCAGATGATAAAACACTCGTCGCTGGCGTTTCACCGCGAAAAACCACTGCGCCTATCAATTTAATTGGTAAATGTCTCAAAAATCGATACCTAATAGAATCACTCATCGGCTCTGGTGGAATGAGCGATATATACAGAGCGAAAGATTTACATTTAGAAACAGCCGGAATTAATGAACCTTATGTTGCCATTAAAGTGCTACTGCAACAGTTTTCATCTATTCCAGAAGCAAAACAAATTTTAATTAAAGAAGCAAAAAAAACACAGCAACTTTCTCATCCAAATATTATTAGAGTTTATGATGTAGATTCACATGATGGTTTTCATTTTATTATCATGGAGTGGTTAGACGGTGAAACACTCGATCAAGTAATTAAACGTTCTAAACCTATGGGATTACCTTTTAAAGGCGCTAATAATTTAATTCAACAAATTGGGGCGGCTCTTATTTATGCTCATAAAATGGGGATTGTTCATACAGATTTAAAACCTTCTAATATTATTTTAACAAGACAAGGTAATATTAAAGTGTTTGATTTTGGTGTTGCAAGCGCACTGCAATTAAACTTTGATAAATATGCTATACAAAATAATGACCTTTCATCTCCGTTAAGTGGGTTTACCCCCGCTTACGCAAGTTTTGAACAATTAGAAGGTAAAGCGCCTTGTGCAGCTGATGATATTTTTGCTTTTTCTTGTATTATTTACGAGCTTTTATCATGTAAACACCCTTACCAGCGCATAGCAGCAAATAAAGTAGACTTAACTAAAACACCATTAAAAAAACCAAAACACTTAAATTGGCTTTTATGGCCCAGTTTGAAAAAAGGCCTAGCAATACATAAAGAACAACGTTGCGATAATATTCAAAGAATAAATGATGCTTTTTCTCAAATAATTTGGCCTAAAGTGCTAACGGCATCAGCGGCTATTATTATTGCAACGGCAACATTTCAAGTTTATCAAACCCAACAAAATGAGATAAAAAACCTTAATGCACTTATCACATTAAACGATAATGAACAAAGTAAATTGAATGCATTTAAAAACTTGTCAACAATCGATTTATTAGCGCAATTAGATAATATTCCCACAGAACAAAGACTATTAAAACAAGGCTTACTTCGAGAACACCGACAATCAATTATCAATATTTCTGAAAAACGAATCATGAACGTGGCAAAAGACCCGAGTGGAATATACAAAGATTACGATCAAGTTGATTTTATTCTTGCTAATGCTCTTAACATTTTTCCTGACTCTGTTCGATTAAATCAATTAAAAAATGAAGCCAGCACAAGCCGCATAGCTATAGTTGATGCATTGTCCGAACGCCTAAATTTACTGTTGCTTCAAGGTAGATATAACGAAAAAGACGACAATAGCATAGAAAAAATAATCAACGATTTAAGCTTTGTAGATCCTACATTTAAGTTTAAGCCTGAAGAAGAAGTTTTTGCTATTTATAACGACAACTTTAATCTAGCGTTGACAGAGCATAATGTTGATAGAATTACCTTACTAATTACAGTGGGTGAACTTGCCTTTACTCATTATGCTGATGCCAAACCCCTATTAGATTTTGGCAAAAAAATGAAGTCGTCCGTTGCTGAATTAGCTAAGTATAATGAAGACATTGAAGTCGGAAGATCTACCGATTACCCCTACGAAGCTGCGGAAGTTTTTTACAAGTCAACATTTACTCAGTTTAACTCTGAACTTTCACTGGTTGTGAATCCAAAAGAGTTAATGAAAATTGATGACAAAATTGGTGAATTAGAGCTACAACTACCAACAGATTTTTCCCCCTTAATTGCAATTAAGAAAAAAATGGCAGGTTCGTATCTTAATTATGGTAACCAATATTTAGAGAAAAAGAATTTCAAAACAGCTAGACAATTAATTAAAAGAGGCAATGAACTTTATACACTTATTAATTAATATAAAACCGTAATATATTTATATTAATCTCAATGGAATAATAATTTTTAATAGTGCACATAAGCTATTGTACGCACTACTTTATAAGGCATAAAAATTCATGGAATTAATTTTTGAAATAGTTAGTTATCATCGACTTTCTCCCGAACAAACTTCAAAAATGAGTATAAGTAACACCCTTACTTTTGGTCGTTCTGAAAATAATGATTGGCATTTACCTGATCCAGAGAAAATTGTCTCTGGACATCATGCCCGTGTTGAAAAACGAGCAGACGGTTTTTATATCTATGATTTATCAACCAATGGCTTATACATCAACAGAGCTGTAGAAGCGCTTGGTACTACAAATACTCACAAATTGTGTGAAGGTGATTTATTAACTTTTGGTGACTATGAAGTCTCAGTTTCGCTTGTAAATAAAGCAGTAACTAATGAAGCTATACATAGTACTCCATCAATTGCTCAACCCTCATTAACCCAGAGTAACAAACCAATCATAAGTTCTCCTGTTCAAGGTATTGTCCCGAGTACTTTATTTGGTGATCAACCATTAGTACCAAATAACGCATCGAATATATTGGTGACTAATGACCTAAATGACCATTTTGATGTACCGCAACCTATACCTGAAGAATGGGACACAAATATTCTTAAATCTAAAATGACGAATACCCCTGTTTTTGATGAACCAGTTAAACCAGCCAGTGCACCTTCGGCTCCTTTACATACAGAAACGGCAATACCTGTTAAACCAGTAGAAACCACCCAAAAGCAATATAAAAGCCCCGTTGCTGCAACTAACACAAATTTTGACGCCTTTATTAAGGGGTTAGGTATTTCTGAGTTAATCAAATCAGAACAACTAGATGATGAACTGCTCTTTGAAATGGGTCAAAGTATGCAATTAATGTTAATGGGTTTAGTTGAGTCATTAAGAACTCGTTCAGCATTAAAAAGTGAATTTAGAATTAACCAAACCACTTTTCAACAGCAAGAGAACAATCCACTAAAATTTTCAGCGACAATAGACGACGTTTTTCATAATTTATTTTTAAAACGAAGCTCAAGTTTTTTACCGTCATCAAAAGCAATTACAGAAGCCTTTAATGATACAAAAAAACACGACATAGCCCTTACGGCAGGTACAATGGGCGCTATTGAAGGCATATTTAAGCAACTTGCGCCAACCGAAATAGAGAAAAAAGACTTAAAGGATTCTGTATTTGATCAGTTAATTCCAGGCCAAAAACAATTACGTTACTGGAAAACATATCAAAGTTTACATAAGGACATGGTCAATGAAATCGCTGCTAATGGCAGTTCAGTGTTATCAGATGACTTCGTAAGAGCATATGATAAGAAAATTAAATCATTATAAGTATTAGTAGGTAAAAATGACTTTAAAACATATAATTCTAACCCTGTTCGTTTCAATTAATATAATATTAATTGCAAGTTGTACGACCATAAACGCAATCATACCGCCATCAACCGATATCAATTTTAACGCATCAGCTGATATCAATCCAGATATGAACGGTAGAGCTTCCCCTGTTGTCATCAAAGTTTTTGAGTTATCTTCACGTACAATCTTTGATACTCAAGATTTTTTTACACTATATGAATCACCTGAAGACATCTTGGGACCAGATTTACTTAAGAAAGATGAATTAGAACTACAACCTGAAGAGTTACAGCAATATAAAATGGTATTAAATAAAAATACGCGTTATGTAGGTTTTGTTGTTGCTTATCGAAACATTGATAGCTCTCGTTGGCGTTCAGTTATTGAGGTTTCTCCAACGGGCTACGATAATTTCACGATGAATATTGAAAAATTAGCTATTTATAACAGTAATAAATAAAGTAAAAGAAGGATTTTATGAGTGATTTCAGCCCAGTAGCATGGACAGAGGGAATGTTCTTACGTCCGCAGCATATGCAACAACAAGAACGCTATCTGCAGTTTCAACAAGCAAGAATTAACGCCAAAACAACCCCTTTTTCTTGGGGAATATTTGATCTCGATATTGATCACAGTCTACTCTCTTTAGGACAGTTCCGACTCAATAGTGTTGAGTGTCTTTTTCCAGACAATACACTAGCTATTTTACCCGAACAAGGCTTGTTACCTGAAGCCATTAGTATACCTTCAGGCACGTTAGATCAATTAATTTACCTAGTATTGCCCATCAGCAAAAGTACTGGTTTAAATATTTCAAATGGAGAAGAAACCTTAATCACTCGTTATCATTATCATGATCATAATATTATCGATACAACGATTGGCTCTGACGCGACTGAAGTGCTACAGATAGGTAAACTACATTGCCAATTTAAGTTGCAAGATGAAGACCGCTCTGGCTATGTTTCCATTGCAATCGCCCGTATTATTGAAGTATCAGAAGAAGGTGTTATCTCATTAGATAAGAAGTTTATTCCCGCCTGTTTATCTATTGACAATATTCAGGGGCTAGTCAAGGTAACGCGAGAGATAAAAGGCATGATAAACCAACGCGCAGACGCAATAGCCGCACGACTCTGCCAAGCACAAGGCTCTTCAAGTTCTATATCAGATTTTTTAATGTTGCAATTACTAAACAAATACCAGCCATTATTTGAGCATTATAACTTAATGTCAGGTATTCATCCCGAAGCCTTATACCGTACTATCATTACTTTTTCAGGTGAGTTAGCAACCTTTAGTGCCTCAGACAAACGGTCTCCTGAATTTCCTAAATATCAGCATGACAACCTTTGTTATGTTTTTAGCAATGTGATGGCAAGTATCACACAAAGCTTAAGTACGGTATTAGAACAAACTGCTATAGAGTTACCATTAGAAAAAAGCCAATACGGTATTTATTTTACACCAATACATGATAAAAATTCTTTAGAACATGCTGACTTTATCATTGCAGTAAAAGCTGCATTACCAAACGAAGAAGTGCGCAAACGTTTACCTGCGCAAATCAAAATAGGCTCAGTTGAAAGCATAAGAGAACTCGTAAATAATCAACTTCCTGGTATTGGTATTATTGCGTTGCCAGTTGCACCAAGACAAGTGCCTTACCATGCTGGTTATCATTATTTCCAACTAGACAAACAAAATAGTCATTGGTTAAAACTACACGCAAGTGGCGGTATTGCACTCCACCTTTCTGGACACTACCCTGACCTTGAAATAGAACTTTGGCAAGTTAACCAATAATCTAAGTCTATAACCAAAGAATCAATATTAATTGGTTTTCCACTCTATACAAAGATGATCAAAAAAGGTGAGTGTAATTTTTTATTGCACTCACCTTCATCAAAATGTTTTTTAAACTAATTTAAGTACAACTGTGGTTACAAGCATATTAGCGCTTATACTCACTATTTTACGCGTTACTGTTCTCCAGCTAATTTATCAGCAAGATATAGCCATGTTGGCAATACGGTATCAGGATTTAGTGACACACTGTCTATTCCTTGCTCAACTAACCAAGCAGCAAAGTCTTCATGATCTGACGGTCCTTGACCGCAAATACCAACATACTTGCCACGTTTTTTACAAGCACTGATAGCCATAGACAATAAAACTTTTATCGCAGGGTTACGTTCATCAAACAAGTGAGCTATTAATCCTGAATCTCTATCTAAACCAAGTGTTAGTTGGGTTAAATCATTAGAGCCTATTGAAAAACCATCAAAGTAATCAAGAAATTGATCCGCAAGCAAGGCGTTTGAAGGTAATTCACACATCATGATGATACGCAACCCATTCTCACCACGCTTTAAACCATGTTCGGCTAAAATATCAATTACCTGTGACGCTTCTTCCAATGTTCTCACAAACGGGATCATAACTTCAACATTGGTTAAATCCATCTCGTTTCTTACACGTTTAATGGCTTCACACTCAAGTGCAAAACAATCACGGAAATCTTTAGAAATATAGCGAGCAGCCCCACGATAACCAATCATGGGGTTTTCTTCGTCTGGCTCATACTCTTCGCCACCCACCAAATTAGCGTATTCATTTGATTTAAAATCAGACATACGCACAATCACTTTTTCAGGTGAATACGCTGCGGCTAACGTAGAAATACCTTCAGTCAATTTGGCAATATAGAACTCAACAGGGCTGTCATAACCTGCAATAATATCACTGATTTCATCTTTTAAATCTGCTGATTGTTCATCAAAATTTAATAACGCTTTCGGGTGAATGCCAATCATTTTGTTGATAATAAATTCTAAACGGGCTAACCCCACACCCGCATGAGGCAATTTAGCAAAAGCAAAGGCACGATCAGGGTTTCCCACATTCATCATTATTTTTAGTGGTAACTCTGGCATCGCATCAATTTCTGATGTTGTTACCGTGTAATCGAGTTTTCCCTGATAAATGAAACCAGTATCACCTTCAGCACAAGACACGGTAATATCATCACCTGTCGCAATTAAACTGGTGGCATTACCGCAACCAACAACAGCAGGAATACCCATTTCACGTGCAATAATTGCCGCGTGGCAAGTTCTACCACCACGGTTAGTTACAATAGCTGATGCACGTTTCATGATAGGTTCCCAATCAGGGTCCGTCATGTCAGTTACCAGTACATCGCCAGGTAAAATTTTGTCCATTTCATCTAATGAAGCTAAAACTTTTGCTTCACCACTGCCTATTTTATGCCCAATTGAACGACCTTCACAAATAACATTTGCACTGGTATGTAACTGAAATTGTTCCATTACATTTGAATTTTCACGACTTTTTACTGTTTCTGGACGTGCTTGAACAATATAAAGTTTTTGATCTAAGCCATCTTTTGCCCACTCAATATCCATTGGGCGACCATAATGTTTTTCAATAATCACCGCTTGTTTTGCTAATTGTTGTACTTCATCGTCTGTTAGTGAAAAACGATTTGAGTCTTGCTCATCAATATCAACAATTTCAACCTGTTTATTGTGTTCTTGTGACTCGGTATACACCATTTTTATCGCTTTACTACCAATATTACGGCGAATTACTGCTGGCTTACCTTTAGCTAAGGTTGGTTTATGAACATAAAATTCGTCTGGGTTAACAGCACCCTGCACTACCATTTCACCTAAACCGAAACTTGAGGTGATAAAAACAACATCTTCAAAGCCTGATTCAGTATCAATAGTAAACATAACGCCAGAAGCTGAAATATCACTACGCACCATGCGTTGAATACCCGCAGATAAAGCAACGCCACGATGGTCATAACCTTGATGTACCCGATATGAAATAGCACGGTCATTAAAAAGCGAAGCAAATACGTGTTTAATGGCAACCATTACAGCATCTAAACCGCGCACGTTAAGAAAAGTTTCTTGTTGACCAGCAAAAGAAGCATCTGGCATGTCTTCAGCTGTTGCCGACGAACGCACAGCAAACGAAGCATCTGCAGTAAAATCACCCGCTAACTTATTATAAGCCTGTTCTATATCTTGTTGCATTTGTGGTAAGAATGGCGTGTCGATAATCCATTGACGAATGGTTTCCCCACTCTTTGCTAACGCATTTACATCATCAACATCAAGGGTATCTAGTAATTGGTATATTTTTTCATTTATGCCACTTTGCTCAAGGAACTCGTTAAAAGCAAAAGACGTTGTCGCAAAACCTGTCGGCACTTGTACACCTACATTTGCCAAATTTGAAATCATTTCTCCAAGTGATGCATTTTTTCCGCCAACGCGATCAACATCCCCCATTCCCAAGTTTTCATACCAAAGCACATTCTCTTGCACAACAATTCTCCATTAAGAAGTCAGTAAAAGGTTAAATTTGTTTATTTATTTGTAGCTAAATACATTCTACACTGCCAACTATTGAAACAAAACGTTAAAATGAAAGATAATGTAAAAGTTTTCTTTGAATATCTCAAAAAATAACTCTATAAGGATTCACATGCGCACTGCATTTTATATTTCTGACGGTACAGCAATCACCTCTGAAGTTTTCGGCCATGCATTACTCTCATTATTTCCAACTGAATTTGAGCATCAAACCATCTCCTTTGTTGAAACAATCGAAAAAGCTAATGAAACAAAAGAAAAAATTAATAAAGCCACAGCTCGTTCTAAAGAGCCTGCGTTGGTTTTTCATACCTTTGTGAATAATGATATTCGTGAAATAATAGATAGTTGCGACGGGGTTATTTTTAATTTTTTAGAGCATTTTGTTGAACCTTTAGAAAAAAAATTAAATATGAAAGCTAAACCTAAGGCTCACAGAACACACAGTATTCATGAAAACAGTTACGACTACAGAATAGAAGCCGTTAATTATGCCTTAGCCAATGATGATGGTTCAGTAGTAACCAATTATGAAGATGCCGATGTTATTTTAGTTGGTGTTTCTCGATCAGGTAAAACACCAAGTTCATTGTATTTAGCGCTTCAGTACGGCATTAAAGCCGCAAATTATCCATTTACCGACGATGACATGGATGAACTTAAACTACCCGAGTTTTTAAAACCCTATAAAAAGAAATTATTTGGATTAACCATCGACGCTCAACGATTAATTGATATTCGTGAAGGGAGAATGTCAAACTCAAAATATTCATCAGCTAGGCAGTGTAAAATGGAGGTGAGAGAAGTAGAAAAACTCTATAAAAAAGAAAAGATTCCTTTCATTAACACCACTAAATTTTCAGTAGAAGAGATCACTGCAAAAATTCTCAATGAAACAGGACTGCAAAGATATAAATACTAAATTGAAAAAAAACGCTCAAACTATATCAACTTTTAAGACGTTATATTGTTAAAATATTTCACATTATCGTTAAATTTAGCTATGTTAGCGCCCATAATTTAGTTTATACCAAATCACTTGAATTATTTCCCTCTTATCCCCTCTTAGTGATAGCTAAAAGGCTTAAAGGGAAGTTATTGATTAATAAATAATACTTATTCTATTTATTAATCTACTTGGTATTACATGCATAAGCACTCTTAATATTTCATAATATTTTGTTCTTTTTTGAGAATAAGAATACTCAAAAAGAGAGTGCTCAATAAAAAAGAAATAATATGACAATTAAAACAGATGAATTACGAACAAGTTTGATTGATAACTTAGTGTCTCCAGCTCAACTAGCAGAGCAAATTCCCCTTACTAAAAAAACAGCAGACTTTATCATGAAAAGTCGTCAAGAAGTTGAAGCTATTATTAGTGGTGACGATAAACGCTTGTTAGTGATAATAGGCCCTTGCTCCATACACGATACCAAAGCGGCTATTGACTATGCTAAACGACTAAAAACATTACGAGATAAATATAATAACGAATTATTAATTGTTATGCGTGTTTACTTTGAAAAACCGCGTACAACTGTTGGTTGGAAAGGTCTTATTAGTGATCCTGATTTAGACAAATCATTTCATGTAGCAAAAGGCTTAAACCTTGCCCGCCAATTATTGGTTGATATTAATGCTATGGGTTTGCCTGCAGGTACCGAATTTTTAGACATGGTTACAGGTCAATATATCTCTGATCTCATCAGCTGGGGTGCTATTGGCGCTCGTACCACTGAAAGCCAAGTACACAGAGAACTTGCTTCAGCACTTTCCTGCCCTGTTGGTTTTAAAAATGGTACTGACGGTAATGTTAAAATAGCCTTAGATGCTATAAAGGCAGCAAGCGTACCTCACGTACTTTATTCACCTGATAAAAGTGGTCAAATGTGCATATATCGTACTCACGGTAATCCTTTTTCGCATGTGATTTTACGCGGAGGTAAAGTACCTAACTATCATCGTGAAGATATAAAAGATACACGTGATAAATTAACAAAAGCAGAACTAAATCCTGGCATTATGGTTGATTGTAGTCACGGTAATAGTTACAAAGATCATAACAAACAAATTGATGTTGCTCGCTCACTTGCTCAACAAATCACACAAGGTGACAACAGTGTGTTTGGCGTTATGATTGAGAGTTTTATTGAAGCAGGAAATCAAACAGTAAAAGCAGATTCCCCACTGGTTTATGGTAAGAGTATTACGGATGCTTGTATTGATTTAACCGTGAGTGAAGAAATATTAGTCCTATTAGCTGATGCGGTAAAACAAAAACAATAATATTGTGCAGGGTTGATAAATATCATAACAATGATTTTATTAACCCTAGTAAATAATACTAATTATTAAAATGATGCTATTCAAGAGCCTTTATTTGTCATTAACGTCTATTTACTATTCCTCTACCATCGTATAATTAGTACTTTCATCAAAAATCAAACCATGTTGATTTATATGTTTCTCGTAATCTTCTACAGATAAAGGTTTTGAAAAATAGAACCCTTGAAACTCTTGACAACCAATACTCGACATAACTTCAACTTGTTCTTGAGTTTCGACGCCTTCAGCTACACATTGTATATCTAATTCCTTGCACATAAAAAGTATAACTTTGGCTAACTTAATTTGTCGTGAAGACGTTGTAATTTTGTTTATTAAAGATCTATCTAATTTAAGTTTATCAATGGGGAAATCAGCTATTCTAGATATATTTGAATAGCCAACACCAAAATCATCTATTGAAATAATAAAACCCCAAGACTGCAATGACTTTAATAAGTTAATAGAATACTCTTGATTCGTTTCAAGAGCTGTTTCAGTTAGCTCTAACTCAATTTGTTGTGGATTAATAGTAAAATCAGCTAAATTTTTCACTAAATTTGACATGAATTTAGGTTTATTAAAATTAATCAATGAGATATTTATTGCTACAGTGACCGTTTCTACACCTTCATTATTCCATGTTGATAATTGAGAACATACATTTTTTATTACAAAATCAGTCAAACGATCAATCATACCGTACTCTTCCGCTATTGGAATAAATATGGCGGGCGAAATAGTTCCAATTGTGGAGCTATTCCATCTTGCTAATGCTTCTAGCCCAATGCATTTCCCATTGGCTAGCACTTTTGGTTGATAAAAAATATCTAATTCATCTGATTTTAATGCTTCATCAAGCAATATTGATATTTCATACTTCTCTATAAAGAGTTTCGACTTTAATTCGTTATAACAGTTAAATGGATTATTTTTATTTGACTGTTTTAAAGCACTAATTGCATTATTAAGAACTGTTTCACAAGTTTGAACCTTTTCTGAAAAAGCATCACAGCCAAATATAAATGAATGTTTAAACTTTGAATGTTTAAACTCAAAACTAGAATCTAGATCAGGCTTAATCTGAGTAAGAATTTTAGTTTTAAGAACTTTCTTTGATGGAGTATTCATCAATAAAGCAAGCTGATTTGAACCTATATATGCACAAGCTAATACATCATCAACTTTTTTTATTAACTGTTTGTAAGCGTCAGCTATCATTATTTTAGACGTATTTTTGCCGTATTTTAATTGAAAATACTCGTTGTCTGCATTTTGCAATACAATAATATATGAATATTTTTTATAGGTGGGATACTTACTAAGTAGATGCTTACATTTTAACTCAAACCATAACTTGTTAGGCAAACTAGTATGCTTGTCAAAATAGCGTAAGCGCTTGTTTTCCTGCTCAGTTTCTAATAAATCATTTTTCAAATGTTCTTCTTTTGTGCAGTCATTAAATTCATAAACAATAAAGTTTGACCTAATTACCTTATGACTCGTTACTTGTACATAAGAACCGTTATATTCAATTAACGGAATACTCGCTTTTGAAAATTTTTTTTTGAAATTAAATAATATTTCCTCTAGAGTTACATTATGACCATTTGGTTGCTTTGAAAGGTTAAAAAGTTTCCTTGCTTGATTATTAAAATCTACAATTTTTCCAAACTCGTCAACAACAACTTTGATTTTACTTGATTGTGTAAAAAAAGTTCGGTATAGCTCTTTTTTTTCTTTAAGGTAGTAGGCTGAACGTAGTGTACTTTCATTAAGACGCTTTGCCGCAATACTAGTACGAGCAACAGCAAGCGGAATACAAATATTGAAAAATAAAAATAATAATATATTAATAATTCTATCAGCACTTGGTAATTGGCTGGTAACACCGCTATAGACAGAAAGATCTATATTATTAACAATCAAGTAAAGTGGAATTATATTCAATAAGGCATAAAATATGGCCGTTTTATATCCTATTATAATAAACGCTATAACTGGGCAGGTATACATTAGCATGGAACCTACTTTAGCCAATTCAATATCAGTTAAGAATAAATTCATAACCAAACTTGCTGTGACTATTAAAAGTAGTAAGGCATGTGCGCAAAAAATATAATATAATCTACTAGCCAGTAATAAAATTATAGAAACGGAAAAAAAAACTATTGTTATCACTACTACATAAAGTAGATTAAGAGATAAAGCTGAGTTATACGTGCTAATAATAGCTATTAAAGTTATAAGCACCGCACAAAACAAAATAATTCTTAACGAGCTTATACGCCAATTAGGCATACTGTTACGCAGTGTATCATTATCCGAAAATAGAAATAATTTGTCTAAATATCGACCTGCGGTACTACTTAGCAAACTTGACTCCATTCTTACACCAAAATAGAAGATACTATTCTAAGCAATTAAACCTAAAGTTGTAAAGTGAAAATGATTTAACAGTATAAATAATAAAATCAATATATTACTTCATCAAAAACACCTGTCCATAGCGCTAACGTCCAGTTTAAAACCAAGATATATTTTGCGTAAAGGATAGAATATCCAAGCTAATTACTCTTCTCCGCTTTAGTGCCTTTTGCATCCACTAGTCTACCGTAAAAAATATGCCCATATTATTTTGATTTAGTATAATTACCTATTGTTCTCAAATTAAACCCTACCCCTCATGTAATATTTCCTTCATTTATCTAACATAAAAATGTCACGTCTTACTTTTACACTTGCTGCGTTTTTAAAATAATAAACTCATTAAAAAGTAGGAATACCATGTCTATAAGAAAAACTGTCATCGCTTTGTCAATAATATCATTATTGTCTGCTTGTCAATTTGAAGGTGATAAGGGTGATCAAGGGGAAATAGGCGCAACAGGCGCGCAAGGCATTCAAGGTGAGCAAGGAGAACAAGGACTTGATGGCAAAAATGCAATACAAAATATAAAAGTTGAAGTGGTTGGACGATTTAGCGCAGGCGGAAGCGAAATAGCAGGTAAAAGCGCTGCAGAAATTGTTCAATTTCATCAAGTGTCCAATTCGGCTTTTGCAGTAAACAGTGCACTTAATCAAATAGAAGTCATTAACTTAGCTAACCTGCCAACAACCGAGGTAGGTAACCCAATTACCGATACTAGTTTATCGTCAACAGCATTTACGTTTCCAAATCAAGTAACTGTATTGCTGCCAAATAATACAAATGAAACCATTACATTAGGTGCTGCTAACTCTATAGCCATATTCGAAAACACCTTAGCTATTGCCGTAGAAGCTGATGAGAAAACCAACGCTGGAGTTGTATTGTTTTATCAACTAAACAATCAAGGCGTAGGTACCTTCATTAAAGCGGTAAAAGTTGGTGCTTTACCTGACATGGTTACCTTTACTCATGACGGTAATAAAGTATTAGTTGCTAACGAAGGTGAGCCAAATACTGATTATACCATTGACCCTGAGGGCTCTATTTCTGTTATTTCGATAACTAATAATTTGCCCGATAATCTCGCTAACAACATAAATTTATCAACTAACATTACTTTTAGCAGTGATCTTTTGTCTGCAAATGACTATGACACTGATGCAGAGCGAATAGCATTACTCAAACAAAGCGGATTAAAGTTAGCTGGACCTGTGCACACAACTTTAGCTCAAAGTTTAGAGCCTGAATATATTAGCGTAAGTGAAGATAACCAAACTGCATTTGTGTCTTTACAAGAGAATAATGCTATTGGCATTATTGATCTCAACAACAACACAATTGAAATTAAACCATTAGGTTTTAAAAACTGGGATAAATTTCAATTAGACTTCAGTAACAAAGACGAAATTGCTTCATTTAGTCACGTTAAAAACTTATTCGGCATGTACCAACCCGATACGATTACGTCGTATCAATGGAACGGAGCCACATTTGTGTTGTCTGCTAATGAAGGTGACTCACGAGATTATGACGGCTACTCTGAAGAAGTTAGGGTAAAAGACATCATCGACGTTGACGAACTAAACAAAGCCTTGTCTCCTGAACTACAAGTATTTTACGATACAAGTGGTGGTTCCGATGGTTTGGGCCGTTTGAAAGTAACAACAGCACTTGGCGATGCGGATAACGATGGGGTTTATGAGGCGTTATATGCCTATGGTGCACGCTCGTTTTCTATCTGGGATCAAAATATTAATTTAGTTTATGATTCAGGTGATGACTTTGGGAAAATTTCAGCTTCGGTTTTAGGCAATAACTTCAATAGTGCTCACACTGAAAATAAAGGCGATAATCGCTCTGATGATAAAGGTGGAGAACCAGAAGCCATTGCTGTAGGAAAAGTGGGTGATAGAACTTATGGTTTCATTGCCGCTGAACGTTCTGGTGATTTATTTATTTATGATATTACCAACCCGTTTAACGTTACCTTTTCAGCCTTCTACAACAACCGAGATTTCAACGTTGATTTTGAGTTAGATGACGACTTAGACAACCCATGCGATCCTAACGAAGGCATGGATTGCACTATGATTTCAAGTGCAGGCGATTTAGGCCCTGAAAGCATTAAGTTTGTCAGTGCTGATGACAGCCCTAGCGGAAAACCATTACTTATTATTGGTAATGAAGTCAGCGGTTCAGTCACTATTTACCAAGTGCTGGCTGAATAAAATAACACAATAGAAATCCTGCAACAGAATTTATTGCAGGGTTTCTAGTTTATTTTCTGTTATCTATTTCTTTCTATCATACATCTCAAGCAATACAGGCTCAGCAGTTAATCAGGATTTGATAAATTCAACCAAATATCCGCATTAACCGATGCTTTCTTTTTACGTTTTTTCTTACCTGTGCCTTCAGGCTTTGCCATCGGTTTAGTTTCAGCTAAGTGTTGAGAAACAGCTTCTTCATCAACTTCAAAACCAGCCACTTGCTCACGTTCGAGGCGTATTTTGTTTTTCTTTTCGATCACCTTAAAATGATGATAGTCTTCAAAATCAATCAGCGATAAAGCTAAACCTATTTCACCCGCACGACCACTTCGACCGATGCGATGCATGTAATCCGCTGGGCTTCTAGGTAAGTCAAAATTAATCACAACGGGCAGCTTTTCAATGTCGATACCACGGGCAGCAATATCTGTGGCAATTAGCACATCAATTTCCCCTGCTTTAAACGCATCAAGCACACGATTACGCGCCCCCTGCCCTTTATCACCATGAAACACCTCGGCAGCGATACCACGCTTGGCGAGTTTTCCCGCTAAATGCTCGCAACTATTTTTTGCATTAACAAAAATCAGTGTTTGTCGCCATTGATGTTGCTTAATTAAATGTGCCAACAGCGCTGTTTTCTCGCCTTTATTCACGGTAAACACACGTTGTACCAAGGTACTGGCATCGCGACTTTGCTCTTGTATTTCAATAGGATTATTAAGTAACGTTTGTGTTAACGATTGAACTTGCTCTGGAAACGTTGCTGAAAATAGTAACGTTTGCTTTTTCTTTGGTAATAACGCTAACAATGCTGATAATTCTTCGGTAAAACCTAAACTTAACATTCGGTCAGCTTCATCAAGCACCAAGGTGTTGACTAAATCAAGTTTAATAGCGTTACTTGAAATTAAATCAAGTAACCTACCTGGTGTTGCCACTAAAATATCGGTGCCGCCTCGTAAAGCCAGCATTTGCGTATTTACTGAAACACCGCCAAACACAGCCACCGTTTTAATCACACCGTTAAAGTGTGCCGCATAAGATTTGATGCTATCGGCCACTTGCTTAGCCAACTCGCGCGTAGGCACTAAAATAAGTTTAGCTACCGTATTGCTTTTATTAGCTTTCGCTTGTGCTGTATTTGTTTGATTATTAGATAATTGCTGTAACAGTGGTAAGGCAAACGTAGCAGTTTTTCCTGAGCCTGTATTAGCCCCACCAATTAAATCTCGTCCTGCTAAAATGCTGGGAATAGCCTTCGCTTGAATAGGTGTTGGCACTTGGTAGTTTAATTCAACTAATCGCGCTAACAAAGGTGGAGTAAGACCAAGTTCATTAAAATGAGTGAGTGTTTTGGTAGAGGTCATTAAATAAAGGTTCAAAGCTATAAAGAATTATTTGTTATTTTAGCGTATATACACCCACTTGAGTATGTAAAATCGAATAAACAATAATATGACCATCACATACTTGAACAAGCAACATCAAATAATACAACGTCACCTATCTAAACTTACGTGAATCTTTAGGTTGCTGGCTATCGTTACTTTACAAAGATTTAGTTTCCTAATATCCTAACGGCAATGGAATCTTAACTTAAATGGAATTTACTATGTCTTGGACAAAACTTAATAAACAAATTAATGCAAATTCACTGATGGCTATAGATGCCCTTTCATGTCGAGATTATGGCGTAAAGCTAGATTATAATTTTCCTTTTCATAAAGTTAAATTTACCTGCCAAGCCTTGGCAATGCTAGCTCAATTAAACGATTACGACCAGCAAATGGTAGCAAAAGACATAGAACACATCTGTGCACACCCTAATGCTAAAAACTCATTGAAACATAGTCGAAATCCATTACGTCGTTTATGGCGCACTAAATATCCATTCCGTAATTACCATTATTTATTGGAATACATACAGAAAGATAACCAGATTAATATTGAAGATATTCTTTTTGATGAACAATTAAACGGTCCAAAAAGTAACTTCGCCGCAGAACGCACCATGCTTTATCAAGTTGACAGGCAAACATCGGCGACATATACCAAAGCAATGGAAAAGGAAGAGCTCAAAACATTAGAAGGTGCATGGAATAGAACACCTACCCCCACACATCAAATTAACACAACTCACGCGGCTGTTAATGGTATGCTAAATGAACTAGATAAAGCAGCGTGGTTAATGGGTACACATTTAGATACAGCCTATCAAAGTGACAATATAAAAGCCTATACGCTATTTCATAACCTGTAGTGGCATAGTTAATTTGGCCACCTAACTAGAGGTGTTATTATACACCTCATCAAACTTTAGGTGACACCATGACAAAAAGAACAAGACCCAATTTCACACCAGAATTCAGACTTGAATG
>Ga0193955_1000030_pt1 | contig 97108 bp, 90 predicted proteins | sample BB_6_MG_FD_140343 | JGI IMG/M metagenome (GOLD analysis project Ga0193955, IMG submission 140343) | Microbial mat bacterial communities from the Broadkill River, Lewes, Delaware, United States - BB_6_MG | ecosystem: Environmental > Aquatic > Freshwater > River > Microbial mats | place: USA... | reverse complement strand
TTCTGCTATTAATGCTTCAATAGTATCTTTATCTAGAAAAGTAAATATTTTTATATAGTTTTCTGCATCTTCATCTGAAGAATTTAACCAATATTGGTAATATTTGTAAGGAGACGTTCTGTTAGCATCTAACCATACATTTCCGCCAGCAGTTTTTCCAAATTTTGTTCCATCTGCTTTTGTAATTAGTTTACAAGTTAGTGCATAGGCTTTTCCTTGCCCCATTCTTCTCACCAATTCGGTTCCTGTAGTAATATTTCCCCATTGATCTGAACCTCCCATTTGAAGCATACAATTTTTTTCTTTGTACAAATGATAAAAGTCGTATCCTTGAAATAATTGATAGGTAAATTCAGTAAAACTCATTCCATTTTCAGAATCAGGAGCAAAGCGTTTTTTTACAGAATCTTTTGCCATCATGTAGTTTACGGTAATATGTTTACCAACATCACGAACAAAATCTATAAGAGAAATATCTTTCATCCAATCGTAATTGTTAACCAATTCTGCAGGATTTTCAACAGCTGTATTATCAAACTTTAAAAAACGTGCTAATTGTCCTTGAACTCCAGCAACATTTTTAGCTAATGTTTCTTCATCTAACAAATTACGTTCGTCAGATTTTCCAGAAGGATCACCTACCATTCCTGTTGCTCCACCAACCAAAGCAATTGGATAATGACCTGCTTTTTGAAAATGCATTAAAATAATAATAGGTACTAAACTTCCAATATGCAGCGAATCTGCTGTGGGATCGAAGCCAATATAGCCTCTAGTTTTGTTTTTTAATAAATAGTCTTCGGTATCTGGCATAATATCGTGTAACATGCCTCTCCAACGTAGTTCTTCAACAAAATTCATTTCCAAAATTTTAAATTATTTGCAAAGATAAAATTTTAGTTTGTAGTTAAGGGTTTAAATGTTTAGTTTTTTACGCTATGATTTAGGGCGTATTACCTTTTGTTTGTTGGATCTTAGTTTTATATAATATGCTTTTTTTTTCATCAAAATCAAAGTCTGTATTGTATTCTAGTACTCTAATAGAAGGACTGCTTTCTTTCGTTGTTTTACCCACTATTTCATTATTTTTTCATTTTATAAGAGTTGTAGCGTTTTTTTAGTTGAAATACAACTTGTTTTACTTTCAAAAATAATAGTTCTATCGCATACATTCAATCATTTTTGTTACTTTCGTTTTATGATATTAGTTACAGGTGGAACAGGTTTGGTTGGATCGCATTTATTGTATCAACTTTCTTTAGAAAACAATACAATAAGGGCTATTTATAGAAAAAACAGCAATTTAGAAGCTGTAAAAAATGTTTTTAGCTATTTTTCTGATGATTTTGAAAATTTATTTAAAAAAATAGAATGGGTTGAAGCAGACATAACAGATGTAGTTACTTTAGAAAAAGCATTTAAAAATATAACAGAAGTTTACCACTCAGCAGCATTGGTTTCTTTTAATCCAAAAGATTATTATAAAATGCGAAAAATTAATATTGAAGGAACTGCAAACATTGTAAATTTTAGTATTGAAAATGCTATAAAAAAATTGTGCTTTGTAAGTTCTATTTCCGCTGTTGGAAAATCTATAAATTCTAAATTTATTAATGAATCTAACGAATGGGATATTGAAAAAAGCAACTATGGTTATGCAATTTCAAAATATGGTGCCGAAATTGAAGTTTGGCGTGCTTCACAAGAAGGCGTGCCCGTTGTAATTGTTAATCCAGGTGTTATTTTAGGTGCTGGTTTTTGGAGCGCTGGTTCTGGTAAAATTTTCTCAAAAATTTATAAAGGTTTTAATTTATATACCAAAGGAATTACGGGCTATGTTTCGGTAAATGATGTTGTAAAAGCAATGGTTTTATTAATGAAAAGCGATGTTAAAAACGAGCGTTTTATCCTAGTTGCCGAAAACAAGAGCTATCAAGAAATTTTTAATGAGATTGCCTTAAAATTTAATAAAAAGAAACCTACTGTTAAAGTAACAAGATTTATGAGTGAAATTGGTTGGAGGCTAGAAAAAGTGAAATCTGTTTTAACAAACAAACCGCCACTTTTAACAAAATATTCATCAAAATCTATCCATAAAAAAAGGTATTTTTCTTCTGAAAAAATTGAAAATACCTTAGATTTTAAATTTGAATCTCTTTCAAAAAGTATTAGTAATATTTGTAAATTATATATAAAAGATATTTAACTAGGAACAGAGTTGTTGTTTTATAAATTAATCTTCTTGAATATCTTTTAACATTAATTGCAGCGAAGTATTACCATTCCAGTGGTTTTCATCTATTGTAAAAACCGCTTTAAACGAATTTCCATTGGTAGTAAGCTCGTGTTTATCTCCCATGCCAAAACCAATAGCATTGTAGGTTGGTTGATGTACACCATCTAAAATACATAATTTTAAATGCGATTGATCTGCGCCAACCTTTTTACCATAACCATTATCTCGTAAACCACTAGCCATAAAAACGGGCTTTAAGTTTTGAGGTCCAAAAGGTGCTAATTGATTAATAATTCTATAAAATTTTGGAGTAATTTCTGAAAGTGAAATTTCAGTGTCGATTGAAATTTCTGGAGTTTGTAACTCTTCTGGTAAGGTGTTTTTTACCACTTCTTCAAACTTGGCTTTAAATTTCGGGTAATTTTCAACTGTTAATGTTAAACCCGCTGCGTATTTATGTCCTCCAAACTGTTCAATAAATTCTGAACATTGTTCCAAAGCTTCATATACATCAAAACCTTTAACGGAGCGTGCAGAAGCTGCTAATTTATCGCCACTTTTTGTAAAAACTAAGGTTGGTTTGTAATAAGTTTCAATTAATCTGGAGGCTACTATACCAATTACACCTTTATGCCAAGTTTCAGAAAAAACAACTGTAGAAAAATTTTCGGTTTCGTTATTGTCCTCAAGTTGTTGTAGGGCTTCAATAGTAATTATTTTGTCTAAATCTTTTCGTTCTGTATTGTTTTTTTCAATTTCTAAAGCAAATTTTACCGCAGTATCAAAATCGGTTTCTGTTAATAATTCAACGGCATAATTTCCATGTTTAATTCTTCCGGCGGCATTAATTCTTGGCGCAATAATAAAAACAACATCTGTAATTGTTAATTCGTTTTTATCAATTTGATGAATCATTGCTTTAATTCCAGTTCTTGGATTGGTGTTTATAACTTGCAATCCAAAATATGCCATAATTCTATTTTCTCCAGTAATTGGTACAATATCTGCTGCAATTGCAGTAGCTACCAAATCTAAATACGGAATTAAATTATCTATAGTTTCACCTTTTTTACTGGCTAGCGCCTGAATTAATTTAAAACCAACTCCGCAACCACATAATTCTTTGTACGGATATTCGCAATCGGAGCGTTTAGGATCTAATACTGCAACCGCTGCTGGAATTTCGTTTCCAGGTCTATGATGATCACAAATTATAAAATCGATGCCTTTTTCTTTAGCATAATTAACTTTCTCAATTGCTTTTATACCACAATCTAAGGCAATTATTAACGTAAAATTATTGTCTTCAGCAAAATCAATTCCTTTAAAAGAGATGCCGTAACCCTCTGCATACCTGTCGGGAATATAAGTTGCAATATGTGGATGTATGGTTTTTAAATATGAATAAAGTAGCGATACTGAAGTTGTGCCATCTACATCGTAATCTCCATAAACCAATATGTTTTCATTTGCTTTTATGGCAGTTTCAATTCGGGCAACTGCTACATCCATATCTTTCATTAAAAATGGATTGTGCAAATTGTCTAAACTAGGTCTAAAAAAAGCCTTTGCCTCTTCAAAAGAGTGAATTTTACGTTGCATTAATAATTTAGCAAGTGTGTATTCAACTCCTAATTCTTTGGCAAGATTTGTGGTAATTAAAGAATCTGTTTCGGGTTTAATTTTCCATCGCATAGCTATAATTTTTTTCAAAAATAAACAAAATAATTTTACGTCTTTGTTGTTTAATGTTTTTTGAATTATTTGTGATATTACTTAAAAGTTTTTTTCTAACCATTTAATAAAATTGATTTTATTAAATTAGTAGCATGGATTTTTATTTGCTAGAAAAAGAACTAAATAAAAGGTTAAATTTTCCTTATATCTGGGGAAGAAAACAAATTGATAATTTTGACAACAGTACAAATTTTATTTATAAAACAGCTAGTTTTGAAGCTCTTTTAGCACAAATTGATTCCAATTTTAAAAATGAGAAAAATTATCTAGACTTAAAAAATTATGCTTTAAACAGATGGTTTAATTTTTGGTCGGCAAAAGCTGTTGAGACCATGTTTTGTGAGCATAATAATGTAAGTGCTTGTAAAAATTCAAAAGATAAATACACAGATTTTTTTATCTCAAATATTCCTTTTGATCATAAAACAACCGTTTTTCCAAATGGATTTAATAAATCGTTGCCTTATGCAATTGAATACAAACGAGAGTTAATAGAGTGGCTTTATAAGAATCAAAGTAAGCAAAAAAGGCATCATTTAAAAAACCGTCTTTTTTTAATTGTATTTGATTACAGCAATCCAAACGAACATTGGAAATTAAAGTCTGAAATATTATGGCTTCAAAAAATTGTTTCAACTTATTTAAGTACTTTTGATGCACAAAATTTAGAAAGTTTTTACTTTCAAAACCAATTGGTAAAGTCCGATATTATTTGGGCAATTAAATAGGTATAGTGAATTATATAGGCTCCAAACATAAATTAGCTTCATTTTTAAAAACTGCAATTACTGAGGTTGTTGCAGAAGATATATCTCAACTCGTTTTTTGTGATTTATTTGCAGGAACCGGAATTGTAGGCCGTAATTTTAAGCCTTCTGTAAAACAGGTAATTGCAAACGATGTTGAGTTTTATAGCTATGTTTTAAATAGAAATTATATTGGAAATTTTAAGAAGTTAGATGTAAAAAGACAGATAGAATTTTTAAATAATTTAGAAGGAATAGCAGGGTTTATTTTTCAGAATTATTGCGAAAATGGGAGTGAAGGAAGGTTGTACTTTTCTTCAGAAAATGGAAAAAAAATAGATGCTATACGTCAGCAAATTGAAGTATGGAAAAACACTAATATAATAAATGAAGACACTTATTTTTTTTTATTAGCATCGTTAATTGAAAGTGCCGATAAAGTAGCAAACACGGCTTCGGTTTATGGTGCTTACTTAAAAAAAATTAAGAAATCTGCTCAAAAAAATTTGGTACTTCTACCTGCAACTTTTAAAATAACAGAGAATTCACATCAAGTTTTTAATGAAGATGGGAATGTGCTAATTAAAAAAATAAAGGGAGATATTTTATATTTAGATCCGCCTTATAATGCACGTCAATATGGTTCTAATTATCATTTATTAACTACCATTGCAAAATACGATACTTTTGAACCGCAAGGTAAAACAGGCTTACGTAGCTATTACAAATCTTCGTATTGCAAAAAAAATGAAGTCAAAAAATCTTTCGTAGAATTAATAAAAAATGCTAACTTTAAGTACATTTTTTTAAGCTATAACAATGAGGGTTTAATGACTGAAAATGAGATATTTAGCATAATGAGTGTGTACGGAAAGTACAGTTTAAAAACAACCAATTATCAACGTTTTAAGGCAGATAAAACCGAAAATAGAAATCATAAAGCAACTGAAACAGTTGAATATTTACATATTTTAGAGAAACAATTATGAAGGCACAAGATTACAACAAACTTTTTGATGAAGTAATAGCAAAATATCACATTATAGATAGTGTAGATCAACCATTTGAAAATCCGTATGATAAAAACTCTTTTGAGCATTTATTATATAGAAAAAACTGGATAGACACCGTGCAATGGCATTATGAAGATATTATTCGTTTACCAGATATTAATCCAACTGAAGCGATTGTTTTAAAACGTAAAATTGATGCTTCAAACCAAGATAGAACAGATATGGTTGAATATATTGACAGTTACTTTTTAAACAAATTTAAAGATGTAAAAGTTAAAGAAGGTGCAAAAATTAATTCTGAAACTCCTGCCTGGGCAATTGACAGACTTTCAATTTTAGCATTAAAAATTTATCATATGAACGAAGAAGCTACAAGAACATCGGCTTCTGAAGCGCATAGAGCAAAATGTCAAGAGAAATTAAATGTGTTATTAGAACAACGTGTAGATTTATCGACGGCAATAGACGATTTATTAGCGGATTTTGCTTCTGGCGAAAAATACGTTAAAGTTTATAAGCAAATGAAAATGTATAACGACGAGGATACAAACCCAATGTTGTATGCAAAAAAATAACAATAATTAGCGTTACATAAAAGGTGTTTATTCGTCATTGAATAAACACCTTTTTTATGAAAAATAGTTTCCTAATTTTAGTAACAGCACTTTTGCTTACTTCTTGTGCATCAAAATCATCTTTTAATTCTTTTTACGCTGAGCATAAAGATGAATGTGATTTTTCTATAAGCACTCCAGCTTTTTTTGCCAATTTTTTTATTTCTGAAGACGACGTTGAGGAATATAAAGACTTGTTTAAAAAAGTAAAACATTATAAGGTAATGATTTTTGAAAATGAAAAATCATCACTAGATAAGCAATTTGATAGGTTTATAAAACGAAAAAAATATGCTTCTATATTTAAGGTGAAAAATAATGGAGATCAGGTTCAATTGTATTTTCTAGAGAACAAAAACACGATTAAAGAAATAGTTTTAAAAATTAAAAGTGATAATGATTTTGTGGTATTGGGTTTAAAAACCAATATTTCAGAAAAAGATTTCAATAAATTAATAGAAGATTCGGATTTAAAATTAACTGGGATTTAGCTAAAAAAAAGCCATTTAAAATATTTTAAATGGCTTTTTTATTCATTCTTATATGATATTATTTTTTGCTAAAAGTGTAAGTAATACCGAAGTTAACTCCAAAGGAAGAATAAGGAACTGTAGAGGATAATTGTTTAGATCCTGTGTTGCTATCACCTAAAGGTAATTCATCAACAAAATCAATTTCATTATTAAAAATACCTGCTAATTCACTCCCAGAAGCTGCAAAAATTGCCTGAACATTTTCAATAGGAAGTGTTGCTCCATCAACTTCTCTTAAAGTAGCGTTAAACTCCATTATTTCAGCAGAGTCTCTTGTAACACTAATACCCATATACTCAGCTTCTGCAAAAATTGAAAAACTATCATTTAAATTATGTTTGTAACCTATTGCTCCAACAAAACCTAAAGGAAGTCTTCCTTTATAATCTTGCGTATAATCAATATCTAAAGTAGTAGCAATTGGAACATTTGGTATAACTCCAGCAGGAAGTGTAACCCCATAAATTGAACCTAAAGCTTCCGTTTTACCCCCAACTTTAATTAGAGCTCCAAATCTACCATAAATGTTATTAGTAAATTTATAAACTACTGAAGTTGATAAACCATAAGCTCTACCTCTAGCTTTAATGTCAACTACTGGACTTCCAGGAACATTAATGTCTTTAATTGTTTGGTCTGCACCATGTAAATATCCAAATCCAAGATCAACACCCCAAGTATCATTAAAAAAGTAACCAGCTCTAAATTGTGCATTTAAACCTTCACCATAACTACCATAAGTATTTTCAGTTCCATTAACAGATATTATTTCACCAAATTTTACACCAGCACTTGGAACTGCATAACCACCACTTCCGCTAACATAAAATTGTGCACTTGCGCTTGTTACAACTAAAATAGCAACTAATAATAATAAATTTTTTCTCATAATTAATTAAATTGTTTAGTAAGCGCGCAATATAGTTTATATATAAAATATTTCAAATGACAAATGTTACATTTGGAGTTAGTAATTCTAATAATTTTAAAAGTATAATGTTATGGTTGTTTTATTTATATTTATTTAATAAAAGCAACTTGTTTTTTGGTATTTCCTACAAAAACCTCTTTTTCATTAATAATAACGGGGCGCTTTAAAAAGGTGTATTCGTCTAAAATTAGTTGTTTGAAGTCTTTTTCTGTTAAATCTTGGTTTTTTAAATCCATTTGTTTGTATTTTTTAGCTCTTTTACTAAATAATACTTCATAACTTTTGGTTAAATTATATAATTCTTCTAGCTGAATTACTGTAATAGGTACTGTTTTTATTTCTTGTAAAATATATTCTGAGGTATCCATTTCTTTTAAAATTCTTCGGCAAGTATCACAAGTTTTTAGGTAATAAATTTTTTTCATTTTTATTAATTTAGTGTAAACGTAAATTTACAGTGTTTTTATTTTAAATTTGAATAATTTTAAAAAAACAATAACATGCAAAAACAGTTTGCTGATTTACTTCAAACAAGAAAAATCTTATTAAAAATTACAGCCAATCTATCTATTGAACAATTAAATAAAATTCCAGATGGTTTCAAAAATAATGTTGCTTGGAATTTAGCGCATTTAGTTGTTACACAACAATTATTATGTTATAAATTATCGGGATTAAAGTGTTTGGTTTCAGAAGAAATGATAACAAATTTTCAAAAAGGATCGGCTCCAAATCACAAAATTTCTGTAGAAGAGTTTGAGAAAATTAAGGAGTTATTTTTAGAGTTGCCATTGTATTTAGAAAGGGATTATAATGAAGGGATTTTTAAAAATTACACAAGCTATACAACAAGTATAAATATAAGTTTAAACTCTATTGATGAAGCTATTGCATTTAATTTATACCACGAGGGTATTCACCTTGGAGTTATATTGCAATTATTAAAGTTTATATAAAAGTGCGGTTTTTAAAAAGACCAACTATCATTGGTTTCATGGTAATTAATAATTATCAATAATTGTACAAGGATTTACTGTTTGGAAACTAATAAAAGATAACAAACTAAACTATTAATTTAGGTAGTAAATATAACCAACATGAATCCATAAAAGCCAGTCGTTATATTTGTTTTCAGGAGCCTGTCTTGCATTTAAACCATCAACATAGTTTGAGAAAAAATATTGCCAACGAGATTCAATTAAAAGGTCTGAATAGTAACCTAATTTTCTTCTAGTTCCAATACCTAATGTGGCTGACATAGTTATTCCGGGTGTTACACGTGCTGCATCTGGCCATAAATTTGGATCCCATTTTGGGTATAAAATATCAGGATCTCTCCAATCGCCAAGGTCTGAATAGATAGAAGGGTTATAAAAATCAACAAATGCTCCACCACTAATATAAGGTGACCATTTTAAATCTGGAATTCTTCTTGAGCCAAAATCTACAATATCTACCCAATGAAACTCTAATTGAGCTCCAACATTTAATAAATAAGTTTTACCATGGTGCGCTCTTAATCTTTCTCCCAATTCTGATTGCCTATCAGCCCACTGTCCAAAATGATCTAATTTTGCAGACATATAAGATATTTCTGTTCTTACTCTAAAATGCTCTGCCCAATAATTAGTTCGCTGATTCCAACGGTATCTATAATCGGTAAAGTTTAAGTAATAAATCGCCCCAAACCCTGGGCCAACATTTCCTGCAACATTGCTTTTTAAATGATTTCTTTCGCCATAGTCTGTTGTAAATGAGGCAGAACCGTAAATTAAGCCAATTTCATGGCTGCTTTTATCTTGAGCATTTAGGCTTATAGTTATAAGACTAGCTAAAATAATGGTTGCTATTTTAAATTCTATTCTCAAAAAAAGGGGTTTGTTTTTATCAAATGTACTAAAATCTATATAAACTTTTAAACCAAAGAATTAATTATTCAATTATAAGGTTTTCTGTTAGATCCCAATTGGCTCTTAATTCAATCTCTTTATCAAAAAACTTAATTTTTTCTGGTTGTCGCTTTTCTAAAAAATTACCGGTATCCCAAATTCCGTTGTTATTTTCATCTGTTGTTACTCTTAAAAAATAAGCGCCAGGATCTAAAGATTCAAATTTAATGGTTTTTAATTCACTTATTTTAGCTACTCTTACAGTCTCATTTTTACTGTTTATTAATTCAACAATAAACGAAGATTTTAGGGAGCTTTCTATGTTAACATTTAAAATTCCGTAATCTTCTGGAGTTTTTGTGGCTATTTTAACAGATAAACTGTCGTTTGCAGTATTGTAAATATCTGTTATTGCATTTGGCAACACTTCAACAGTATATTTAGACTCGGGTTTTACATCAAAATTTAAATATAATTTGGTTTTAGATTTTGCTAAAATTGGTTTAAAATTAACTTTTACCGTATCTTGATTTACAATAGAAATAAAAGATGTGTCAATTTTTACTATTGGCGTATTGGAAGTAATAGCAAGGGTGTCAATTAAATTTAATGTACTACCGTTGCTGTTCTGAATTTTTAAAGTATCTCTTTTGGTACTTCTTAAGTTTGCAGTAAATTCTTCAAAATAGTCACCTTTAGAAACGGTAAAGTTTAAAGAATCTGCTTCAAAAGGAGTATACCAATAATTAATAGTGTCTTTTGTAGTGTCATAAATGATTTCAGATTTAAAATCAGGAGGAGTTTCAGACAATAGGTTAATTATTACATCTTCTGCTTTTCCTTTAAATCCAAAAATTAAATGTCCGCTATTTACTTCTTTTGGTTTTATTACTTTTAATTTAGGTACTTCTTTAAAAATTGTAAAGTTAAAAACACTATCGGTTGGTAGTGTTAATGTATCTTCAATAAAACCTATTTTATCAATGTCTGGATCGTAAATTTTATTATTATTAGCATCTTTTAATGCTATAAGTAAATACTTACCTTTTCTAACGTTGCTAATTTCAAACAAAGTACTATCTAAGGTGTTGGAAATATAACGTGGTTTTTGTTTAAAAACTACAGAATCTGTGTATGCAGTATCGTATTCATAAAGCATTACATCTAAATTTTTTGAAGTTTCTTTAACCATTGGGTCTGTTACTTCTCCGGTAACTTCTAAAGAATCTATATAGGTTCCTGTTGAAAAAACGTATTTAAAATTCCCTAATTTGTTTTCTTCATTATTATCTACAATACTATTTCCAAAGTTGTATAAATAAGTGGTATTTGCGTCTAAAGTGTCTAGAATTTTAATAGAAATAAATTTACTAGCAGTTCCTACAGGAGTTATTATTGGTTCGTTTTTTTGAGGAGGAGAAATTATAAGTTGTGTTTTTACATCTTTTAACTTAATATATTCATCGAAATAAATTTTAATTCTTTTTTCTTTAAAATTTACAGTTTTATTTGCTGGTATTGCTTTTTCTAGTATTGGAGGGATGGTGTCTTTATCTCCACCAGTTGGAGTTCCTCTTCTTGCGCAACTAAAAAGTATGCTTGTAAGCATTAAAACACTTAAAAATTTAAAAAAAGACAACCTCATATACATTTGTTTTGGATACAAAATAACAATTATTTTATTAAAAAAACGCAGTAATTTTTCAGGTATTATATTTTTGAAAATATTTATTGAGTATATGCCATAGTTGCAACACTAATTTTAATGTTTTTATTAGTTTTGAAGGCGGTAATACAAGCTTCAAGCGTAGCGCCTGTGGTTATTATGTCATCAATTAAAAGTATGTGTTTGTTTTTAAGTGTGTTTGTTTTTTGAAGAATAAATTGATGTTCGGAGTTTTTCCACCTATCTAAACGGATTTTTTTTGTTTGAGTTTTAGTTGCAGAGGTTTTTAACAGCACACCTTCATAAAAAGGAATATTTAATTTTTTAGACAAGCTTTTACCAAATGTAGTAACCTGATTATAACCTCTTAATTGTTGTTTTGTTTTATGTAGCGGAACAGGAATAATACAGTCAATTGTTTTAAATCGTTTTGAATTTACTAATATTTCGCCCAACCAATCACCTATAAAAGTTCCAACCTTTTGCTGGTTTTTATATTTTAATTGATGCATTAACTCTTGTACTTTTCCTTTTTTTAAGAAATACAATAAACTTGTAGCTTCTTCAACGGGAACTCTTCCAAAAAAGATTTTTTCAACTATATTATCAGCTTTATTTGTAAAATCTGTTAGGGGTAAATCGTGTCTGCAATCAATACAAATTAGTTGTTCGTTTGTTGTTAATTGATTTTTACAACACAAACAGATTTCAGGATAAAAAATGGTAAATATATCGTTGAGAAAATTCATAGCTTTTTGGTTAAATTATAAAAAATATTTGAGCCAAAAAAATAATTATGAGTTCTAAAAAATAATCCGTATCTTTAAAAGTGCTCCGAAATAAAAAAATCTCAAAAATTTTAGTATAAATTTATAATTTAGTTCAACGTTTTACGTTTAGTTAAAAACTCCAATAAATTATAAATCCCAAATAAAATATAAGTCATGGAAGAAGAAAAAAAATCGAATAGTAAAATTATTGTAATTGTATTAGCAGTATTGCTAATAGCTGCTTTAGCATATACTTTTTATAATAAAAGTGAGCATAAAAAATTAACAGATGCAATTACAGTAGAAAAAGAAGAAATTGAACAAAATTTAGACAATATGATTGTCAAATATGAAGATGCAATTGGTCAAAACACATCAATGTCTAACGAGTTGGCTTTTGAAAGAGACAGAATTATTGCATTAAGAGATTCAATAAAAGGATTAAAAGCAACAAATCTTAATTTAATATTTCGTTATAAAAAGCAAATTGCAAAGTTAGAAGAAACAAATAGACGTTTATTTTTTATGACAGATTCTTTAACTGGAGCGAATACCCTGTTAACTCAAGATTTGGATAGTGCCAGAGTTAATATTACCAGACAAATAGCCGTTAATGATACGTTATCTATGCAGAACATAAGTTTGGCAGAAAAAGTAGCAATAGGTTCTGTTTTAAAAGTTAGTTCGGCTAAGGTGTTAGCAATGAGAGAAAGAAATAATGGAAAGTTAGTTGAAACTTCTCGGGCAAGAAATACAGATGCTTTTAGAATAAGTTTTACCATTGGGAAAAATGAAATTTCTGAACAAGGTGAGCGCAAGGTTTATATACAAATAATAGATGTAACAACAGGAACTACTATTGCAAGTAAAGGTGAGGTAACAGTATTAAATGATGAAACAATTAATTATAGTGATACCACAACAATTAACTATTTAAACGAGCCAATAGACGTGGTTAGTTTAGTTGAAGTTAATAGAGATTTAATAGAGAGAGGTATTTTTGCTGTAAACATCTATATTGAAAGTAATATTGTAGGAGTGGCTAAAATAACTTTAAAGTAAAAGAAAAGTAACTCCAAATTAATTTTATTTAATGTTAATTGAGTGGAAATAGTTTATGCTATTTCCGCTTTTTTGTTTTTTTGTACTAAAAGCTTTACTATTTTTGCAACATGGCAAATCAAGAAGATAAATTTAAAAAAGTAGTTTCACACGCAAAAGAATACGGTTATGTATTTCAATCAAGTGAAATTTACGATGGTTTGAGTGCAGTCTACGACTATGCTCAAAATGGTGTTGAGTTAAAGAAAAACATTAGAGACTATTGGTGGAAAGCAATGGTGCAAATGCATGAAAATATAGTAGGATTAGATTCTGCAATATTTATGCATCCAACAATTTGGAAAGCATCTGGCCATGTAGATGCTTTTAATGATCCTTTAATTGATAATAAAGATTCTAAAAAAAGATATAGAGCTGATGTTTTAATTGAAGACTATGTTGGAAAATTAGATGCTAAAATTGAAAAAGAAGTTGCAAAAGCAGCAAAACGTTTTGGAGATTCTTTTGATAAAGAACAGTTTTTAGCAACAAACCCGAGAGTAGTTGGTTATAAAGAAAAAGGTGATGCTATTTTACAGCGTATGGGAAAATCTTTAGAAAATGAAGATTTAGCCGATGTAAAAGCTTTAATTGAAGAATTAGAAATTGGTTGTCCGTTGTCAGGTTCAAAAAATTGGACAGATGTTAAGCAATTTAATTTAATGTTTGGTACAAAATTAGGAGCTTCTGCAGATACTGCAATGGATTTGTATTTAAGACCAGAAACTGCACAAGGTATTTTTGTAAACTTTTTAAATGTTCAAAAAACAGGAAGAATGAAAATTCCTTTTGGAATTGCACAAACTGGTAAAGCGTTTAGAAACGAAATAGTTGCGCGTCAGTTTATTTTCCGTATGCGTGAGTTTGAGCAAATGGAAATGCAATTTTTTGTACGACCTGGAACTCAAAAAGAATGGTACGAACAGTGGAAAGAAACTAGATTAAAATGGCACTTGTCATTAGGAATGGGAGCAGATAATTACCGTTTTCACGATCACGAAAAATTAGCACATTATGCAGATGCTGCATCGGATATTGAGTTTAAATTCCCTTTTGGTTTTAAAGAATTAGAAGGAATTCATTCTAGAACCGATTTTGATTTATCTAGCCACGAAAAATTTTCAGGGAAAAAATTACAATATTTCGATCCAGAAATAAATGAACGTTACATTCCTTATGTTGTTGAAACTTCTATTGGTTTAGATCGTATGTTTTTAGCTGTTTTTTCAAATTCTTTGCAAGAAGAAGAATTGGAAAATGGAACTACAAGAACCGTTTTAAAATTACCAGCTGTGTTAGCACCAACAAAAGCGGCAATTTTACCATTGGTTAAAAAAGATGGATTACCAGAGATTGCCAAAAAAATTGTTGAAGATTTAAAATGGGATTTCAATGTGGATTATGATGAAAAAGATGCTGTTGGAAGACGCTATAGAAGACAAGATGCTGCAGGTACACCTTTTTGTATTACTGTAGATCATGATACGTTAACTGACGATTCAGTTACAATTCGTTACAGAGATACTATGGAGCAAAAACGTGTTAAAATTTCAGAAATAAAAGCTATTATTAAACAAGAGGTAGATGTGAAATCTTGGCTTATGAAAATGTAGGTTTTAACTTAAAAAAATATAAGAAAGCTGTTTAAGAATTTTATTTTTAAACAGCTTTTTTGTTAAAAAAATGATAAAATTTAAATTCACAATTGCTATGTTAATAGTTTTAAAGAAATTTATGGCTTAATTTTTTTTAAATCAAATTTACATTATGAAAAAAACAATACTATTGTTATTTATTATGGCAACTTGCGTGGTTTTTGCACAAGAAAAAACAGATGCAAAAGTACCAGTTCCAAACTATAGATTGGCATCAAAATTTTCACCAAAAAATCTTGCTAAATTAGTACATTCTACTACAGTTAGACCAAATTGGTTAAAAAACGGTAATCGTTTTTGGTACCAATACAAAACTTCAGAAGGTTCTAATTATTATTTGGTGGATGCAGATAGAAAAACTAGAACAAAGTTGTTTGACAACGATAAAATGGCTAAATGGTTAACCGAAATAACCAAAGATCCATACGATGGTCAAAACTTACCAAGATTTAGTTTCAAATTTGTTAAAAATGAAACTGCAATACAATTTCGTGTTACTTCAACAGAAGAAGTTGAAGTTAAAGATGAGAAAAAAGAAGATAAAGCAGAAGTAGAAAAGACAGAAGATGTAAAAAAGGATTCAACTGCAACTAAAAAAGTTAAAAAGAAAAAACCTAAAATGGAGAAAAAAGTATATTTTCTCGAATACAAATTAGGAGGTAATGGACTTACAATTATAGATAATTCTAAAAAAGATGATAAAATAAAACGTTGGGCAAACATTTCACCTGATAGTTCTATTGTTTTGTATTCAAAAAATTACAATTTATACTGGATGGATAAAGAGAATTTTTTGAAAGCTTTAGAAGATGAAAAAGATACTACAATTGTTGAAAACCAATGGACAAAAGATGGTGTTGAAAATTATGGCTATGGAGGTTCTAGAGGAGAAAATAATGAAACTAAAGAAGAAAAAAAGGATGATAAAAAAGGTGTTTGGGGGATTTGGACTAGAGATTCTAAAAAGTTTATTTATCAAAAAACAGACGCTAGACATATTAAAGATTTATGGGTAATTAATTCAGTTTCTAAAAAAAGACCAACCTTAGAAACCTATAAATACCATATGCCAGGAGAACAAGAATATTATAAAACAGAATTACAAATATTCGATATTCCTTCAAAAGAGGTGTTAAATGTAAAATTAGATACCGTTAAACAACAAAGTATTTCTGTTTACAGACATCAATATAAAAAATCGGAAGCTAGTGATGAGTTTAAGCCTTCATTATTACTTTCCAAAAAGGGGAAAATTTATTTTAATACAATAAGTAGAGACCGTAAAAAATTAGACATCTGTGTTGCAGATATTAATACTGGAGAAGTTGAGGTTTTAATAGAAGAGCGTTTTAATACTTATATAGAAACACGATCTTTAGTGTTATTAAATAATGAAACCGAAATGTTGCATTGGGCAGAAAGAGACGGTTGGGCACATATTTATTTATATGATACTAAAGGAAACTTAAAAAACCAAATTACAAGCGGACCTTACCATGTAGCAGACATTGAAAATGTTGATGAAAGAGAGCGGGTAATGTATTTTAGAGCAAATGGAGTTAATAGAAATATTGATCCATATTACGAACATTTATACCGAATTAATTTAAACGGAACAGGTTTACGAAGTATAAACTCTGGAGATTTTACTACAAGCGTTAGTCTATCAGATTCTAATAAATACTTTGTAAGTAACTATTCTAGGGTAGATAGCACGCCAAAATCTGAATTAAGAAGTAATACAGGTGCTGTTATAATGAATTTAGAAGAGGCAGATTTATCTCAATTATTTGCTACAGGTTATAAATTTCCAGAAACTTTTAAAATGAAGGCTGATGATGGAATTACAGATTTGTATGGCGTTATGTACAAACCGTATGATTTTGATGAAACAAAAAGCTATCCATTATTAGAATATGTGTATCCAGGACCACAAACAGAAGCTGTAAATAAATCATTTTCTGTACGTATGGATCGTCTAGATAGAATGGCTCAGGTTGGTTTTATTGTTGTTACTGTAGGTAATAGAGGAGGACATCCAGATCGTTCTAAATGGTATCATAATTATGGATATGGAAATTTAAGAGATTATGGTTTAGCTGATAAAAAATATATTGCAGAGCAATTAGCAGATAAACATTCGTTTATTGATATTAACAAAGTTGGAATTTACGGTCATTCGGGTGGTGGATTTATGTCTACTGCTGCAATGTTGGTATATCCAGATTTCTTTAAAGCTGCAGTTTCTTCAGCAGGAAACCACGATAATTCTATGTACAACAGTTGGTGGAGTGAAACGCACCATGGTGTTAAAGAAGAAATGCAGGAAGATGGTAGTATTAAACACAAGTATAGTATTGATAAAAACCAATCGTTAGCAGCAAATTTAAAAGGAAATTTAATGTTAATTCATGGAGATATAGATAATAATGTTCATCCTGGTGGAACCATTAGAATGGCGGATGCTTTAATAAAAGCGAATAAAAGATTTAAATTTATGATAATGCCAGGTCAACGACACGGTTTTGGTAGTATGACAGAATATTCTTTTTGGTTACGCGCCGATCATTTTAGTAAGTATTTTTTAGGTGTTGAAGCTGAGAATGTTGATATAATTGAGATGAATAGAGATAAACCGAAAGGTTAGATTTATAAATGAATACATAAAAAAGCTGTTTGGAAAGAAATTTTCAAACAGCTTTTTTATGTTGTAAATCTATTGAAATTCGGGTTTGCGTTTTTCTAAAAATGCAGTTGTTCCTTCTTTAAAATCGTCTGTTCCAAAACTAACACCAAATTGTTCAATTTCAACACTGTATCCATTTACGCAATTAGTGTAATTAGCATTTACAGCTTTAATTGCTGCTCCTATGGCTACTGAAGAATTTCGCATTATTTTACCTGCTAGTTTTTCGCATAAAGGCAACAATTTATCTTGTTCAACTACATAATTTACCAATCCATATTGTTTGGCTTCTTCAGCAGAAATCATTGCAGCGGTCATAATCATTTCCATAGCTTTTCCCTTGCCAACTAATTGAGGTAAACGTTGCGTGCCGCCATAACCTGGAATTACACCCAAACTAACTTCTGGTAATCCCATTTTTGCATTAGAACTGGCAACTCTAAAATGTGCTGCCATAGCTAATTCTAAACCACCACCAAGCGCAAAACCATTAATTGCAGCAATAACAGGTGTACTTAAATTTTGTACAAAATCGAATAATATTTCATGTCCTTTTCTTGCTAATTCTGTACCTTCTTTAACAGAGAAGTCTGCAAATTCAGAAATATCTGCACCAGCAACAAATGCTTTTTCACCGCTTCCAGTAATTATAATAACTTTTACGGTTGTATCTGTTTCTAATAATTTAAATGCCTCATGTAATTCTGTAATTGTATTTTTATTTAAGGCATTTAATTTGGTTGGACGGTTTATTGTAATTGTTGCGCTGTTTTCGTTTTGCTCAATTAATATGTTCTCGAAATCCATACTATTATTTTTTAGGTACTATTATTTTAAAAACTGTTCCTGAATTACGTTCTGTTGTAAAAGTAATTGTTCCGTTATAGGCTTCTACAATATTTTTCACCATTCCTAAGCCCAATCCCATTCCGCTGGATTTAGTAGTAAATTTAGGTTCAAAAATCTTTTCTTTATCTTCTATTAATATTCCTTTTCCATTATCTGCCACAGTAATTATAACATTTTTTTCATCATCAGACACTCTAACTTCAATTTTTTTGTTTTCAACTTCTTCTAAAGCTTGAGTTGCATTTTTTACTAAATTAGTAACAACTCTAATTAATTGTGTTTTATCTAGCTCAGCTATAATTACTTCTTTTTCAGAAAAATAAGAAATATAATCTTCTGTAAAAATATCTAAAGCATATTTAACAACTTTAACTACATTTAATTCTTCTCTGTTTTGAGTTGGCATTTTAGCAAAGTTAGAGAAAGCCGAAGCAATAGAGCTCATAGTATCTATTTGCTGAATTAATGTTTTACTAAATTCATTTATTTTATCATTAATATTCGGATCTGTTGGGTCGAATTTACGCTGAAAACTTTGTACCGTTAAACGCATTGGTGTTAACGGGTTTTTAATTTCATGTGCAACCTGTTTCGCCATTTCTCGCCAAGCTTGTTCGCGTTCTCCTTTTGCTAATTTTACAGCACTTTCTTCTAATTCATCAATCATTTCATTAAAAGAATTTACCAGTGTAAACATTTCGGCGCTTGCATCCTTTAAAATAATTTTTTCGTTACGTTTATTTAAGCGAGTCAAGCTCATTTTATCAGTTACAGTTTTTATAGATCTAGTAATGTAACTCGATATAAAATAAGCCAAACCAATGGCTAATAAAAACATGAGTACGTAAACGTATGCCATTCTAATTAGAAACTCTTCTAAGTCTTTATTTTGTATTGTATTATCTTGTACATATTGTAAATTTAAAATACCTATTGGTTTAAACTTATTATCGGTAATATATGAATAAGAAGATTGTAGGCTTTTTCCTCCTAGAGTTCTTGTGTTAACATAACGGTTTTTTATATTATTGTTAACGCCTTTTAAAATGGTGTCATTAAGTTTTGTAGGAGCATCGCTTTTAACAAATCCAGAGTGTGAACTCTTTGCAATATTTCCAGCTAAATCATAGATGTTGAGTTCCAATTTTTCAATGTCAGAAATTTCATGTATTTTTTCTCTAAAAATAAGTTTTAAATTCTCTTCTACAATTGGAAATGTATTTCCACTACCACTATTTAACCAATAATTTATAGAGGCTTTTACAGCTTCTTCTTTTCTTTCCAATCTTCCTTCATTATACTCGTCTGTTTGTTCTTTGTATTGATAAATGGTAACGGCGGCAATTAAAATTGAAGCTAATAAAATTAGCAATATCATTGCTAAAAATATTCGAATACGAAGAGAAAGAAGTCTAATTTTCATTTAAATAAATTTTCGCCAACTTACTTTTTTTAAATTTTAAAAGGAATATTATTGGCTGTACTGTTTGTAAGATTTTGTATAATTATTTACAGTAAATATACAGATTAATTATTATTGTTTTTTTGTATGAAATAATTGCTATTTCATAAATAATACAACTTAGCCTACAACAAATGTACCAAGAAATTTATTTATACTTAAGTTTTAAAATTATTAAGATTAATGCTAAAATTCCTGTAATAATATTTGAAAGAATCATAGCTAAACTATTTAAATGAAATCCATAAATCAACCATAACATAATTCCAACAAAAAAAATGAGATACATAGGTAATGATAAACTTTTAGTGGATTTAGTTCTCCAAGCTTTAATTACTTGAGGCACAAAAGCGGAAGTGGTTAAAACCGCTGCAATTAACCCAATTATTTCGTAAGAATCTATCATTTTTTGATTGAAAAAGTTTAATTGTTACTATAAAACAACTAGTTTTAATAAAAGCAACTAGCTGTTCTATAACGAAAAGTAACTTTGATACTACGCAGTCACCCAATTTTTAATTTTATAACTTTAAAGTCTTCTTACGTTATAACTGTTTACAATTTTATCCAACAATATTTACTATTTTACCAGGTACAACAATTACTTTTTTAGGTGTTCTACCTTGTAATTGCGCTTGAGTTTTTTCGTGCGCCAAAACAGCTGCTTCAATTTCATCTTTATTTAAATCTAATGAAAGCTCCATAGTAAATCGCATTTTTCCGTTAAAAGAAATCGGATATTCTTTACTGCTTTCTACTAAATGTTTGGCTTCAAATAATGGGAAATCTACAGTTGAAATAGAAGTTGTATGTCCTAATTTATTCCATAATTCTTCTGCAATATGTGGTGCATAAGGTTCAATAATTATAGCCAAAGGTTCTAAAATTGCACGTTTATTACATTTTAAAGCTGTTAACTCGTTAACGGCAATCATAAATGTAGAAACCGAAGTATTGAAAGAGAAATTTGCAATATCTTCTTCAACTTTTTTTATGGTTTTATGCAAAGTTTTTAACTCATCTTTTGTTGGTGCTTCATCTGAAACTGAAAATTCACCATCTACAATGTATAATTTCCATAATTTTTTTAAGAAACTGTATACACCAGAAATTCCTGAAGTTTTCCAAGGTTTAGATTGTTCTAAAGGACCTAAAAACATTTCGAATAAACGCAAGCTATCTGCTCCGTATTCGTTGCAAATTTCATCAGGATTTACAACATTGTATTTAGATTTCGACATTTTTTCAACTTCACGACCAACAATGTATTTTCCATCTTCTAACACAAATTCTGCTTCTTTATATTCTTCTCTCCAATTTTTAAAAGCTTCCACATCTAATTCATCTGAAGCATTTACAAATGCAACATCTGAATGAATTGATTGTACTTTTAAATCTCCAATTAATCCTTTTGAAACAAATTTATTTTCACCTTCAATTCTATACACAAAAGCACTCGTCCCCGTAATCATTCCTTGGTTAATTAACTTCTTCGCGTATTCATCGGTTGGTACAAAACCTTTATCGAACATGAATTTTTGCCAAAAACGAGAATATAATAAATGTCCAGTTGCGTGTTCGCTACCTCCAATATATAAATCTACATCTTGCCAATAATTAATTGCTTCTTTAGAAAACATTTCCTCGCTATTATTTGCATCCATATAACGATTAAAATACTGCGAACTTCCTGCCCAACCTGGCATTGTATTTAACTCTAAAGGAAAAATAGTTTCATTATTAATCAAATCATTACTAACAACTTCATTTTTCTCGGTGTCCCAAGCCCAAACTGTTGCATTTCCTAAAGGTGGTTTTCCATCTTCGGTTGGTAAATAGTTGTGTACTTCTGGCAACACAATTGGCAAATGTTGTTTGTCAATCATTTGCGGCAATCCGTTTTTATAATATACTGGAAAAGGCTCTCCCCAGTAACGTTGACGACTAAAAACGGCATCGCGTAAACGGTAATTTATTTTTCCGTACCCAATTCCTTTTTGTTCAATTTCAAAAATAATTCGTTTCATGGCTTTTTTATAAGTTAAGCCATTTAAAAAGTCTGAATTTGCAATTTTAATTCCTTCTTTTACTGAACATGCTTCTTCAGAAATATCTATGCCATCAAAAATATTTGGAATTTCAATATTGAAATGTTTTGCAAACGCATAATCGCGTTCATCTCCACAAGGAACTGCCATAACAGCGCCTGTTCCGTAACTTGCTAATACGTAATCTCCAATCCAAATTTGCACTTTCTCACCAGTAAAAGGATGCAGCGCATACGCACCTGTAAATACACCAGAAATGGTTTTTACATCTGCCATTCTATCTAATTCACTACGCTTTGCAGTTGCTTTTTGGTAAGCTTCAACTGCATCTTTTTGTTCGGCAGTTGTAATTTTTGAAACCAATTCGTGCTCGGGAGCAAGTGTCATAAAACTAACCCCAAAAATAGTATCAGGACGGGTTGTGAAAACAGAAATTTTAGCATCAAAATCAGCTACATTGAAAGAAACCATTGCACCTTCTGATCGTCCAATCCAATAGGTCTGAGAATCTTTTAGAGGTTGTGGCCAATCAATTTTATTTAATCCGTCAAGTAAACGTTGCGCATAGGCAGTAATTCGCATACTCCATTGCATCATTTTTTTACGAACAACAGTATGTCCGCCACGTTCTGAAACTCCGTTTACAATTTCATCGTTTGCCAAAACGGTTCCTAATCCAGGACACCAGTTTACTTCGGTTTCAGATAAAAATGTTAATCTATATTTTAATAATAGTTGTTGTTTTTCTTCTTCTGAATAATTTTTCCATTCTTCTGCAGAAAAGGTAGTTGTATCTTCATTACAAACAGCATTGATATTTTTGTTTCCTTCTACAGAAAAAATCTCCTCTAATTCAGAAATTGCTCTGGCTTGGTCTGCATCTTTACAATAATAAGAGTTAAATAATTGAGTGAAAATCCATTGGGTCCATTTATAGTAATTAGGATCTGAAGTTCTTACTTCACGAGACCAGTCGAAAGAGAACCCAATTTTATCTAATTGTTTTCTATAGGTTTTAATATTGGTTTCTGTAGTAATTGCTGGATGCTGTCCTGTTTGAATTGCATATTGTTCTGCAGGTAAGCCAAAAGAATCATAACCCTGTGGATGCATCACATTAAACCCTTTGTGGCGTTTGTAGCGCGCATAAATATCAGAAGCGATATACCCTAACGGATGTCCAACATGCAACCCAGCTCCTGAAGGATATGGAAACATATCCAATACATAAAATTTAGGTTTTTCTGATTTATTTTCTGCTTTAAATGTTTGATTTTCTGCCCAATATTGTTGCCAGTTAGCTTCAATTTCTCTAAAATTGTATTCCATCCTTATTATTCCATTTTTAAAGCGCAAAGTTACGTTTTATAAATAGAATTATAAAGCGTATTTTTAGTGTTTAAAATTTATCAAAATATTCTAAAATAAAACCATTTTTAAACTATAATGAATAAAGAAATTGGATTAGTACTTTCAGGCGGAGGTGTTAGAGCGATTGCACATGTGGGATTTTTAAAAGTTTTGTTAGAAAACAATATTAAGCCAACAAGAGTTTCTGGAACGAGTGCTGGAGCCTTAGTCTCTTCGCTATATGCTGCGGGTTATAAAACTGATGAAATGTTGTCTTTTTTTAAAAAAACACCTTTGTTAAAACTGTCTCTTTATGCGTTAAATAAACCAGGTATAATGGATAGTGAAAAATACATTGGCTTTTTTAAAGAATATTTTCCTGATGATACTTTTGAAAGTTTAAAATTGCCTTTAACTATTACGGCTACAAATTTATTGAACGGAAGTTTAGATTATTTTAATTCAGGTAAGTTAATTAAACCTTTAATTGCATCTTGTGCATTACCTCCAGTTTTTTCGCCTATTGAAGTAAATGGAAATTTATATTCCGATGGTGGTATTTTAAATAATTTCCCTATTGAACCTTTAAAAGGTGAATGTTCAAAAATAATCGGAAGTTTTGTAAGCCCAATAGAAGAAATTGATAAATCGGAGATAACTTCATCTATGGAATTAATGTACAGAGTCTACCATATTGGTTTAGATGCTAATAATATTAAAAAATTCTCTGAATGTGATTATGTTTTTTCTCCTAAAAATATTGATAAAGTAGGTGTTTTAGATTCAAATGGAATAGATAAAGCTTTTGAAATTGGGTATGAAAGTGCACAAAAAGAAATTGATACTATTTTAAAATCGATTCAATAGTTTTTATATATTGTTTTTAGGTATTAGATGAAATTGTTTATAAGAGGTTAAAATAATACCTTATTTTTAGTTTTGTAATTTGTAATTTTCAACCTTCAATATTTATAAATATCAACTTGGAAACTAAAAATTATAAGGCGCATTTAGCCTTGCTCTTAGCTAATTTAATTTATGGGGCTAATTTTCTAATAGCTAAAGGATTGATGCCTAAATTCTTTAAGCCTTCAGCATTGGTTTTATTAAGAGTTGTTGCTGCTGGATTGTTGTTCTGGATAGTAAAACTGTTAGTAAAAGAAAAAATTGAAAAGAAAGATTTTATACTACTTGCCTTTTGTGGTTTGTTTGGAATTTCAGCAAACATGTTGTTGTTTTTTCATGGATTAAGTTTAACCTCTCCAATTGATGCATCTATAATTATGACAACCACACCTGTAATTGTTTTAATTTTAAGTGCACTTATTTTAAAAGAAAAAATAACAGTTAATAAGTATTTGGGTATTTTTATTGGTGGAATTGGTGCAATATTGCTAATTTTATATGGAAAAAATGCAGCGGGAACTAGTTCTTTTCTAGGTAATTTATTTGTTTTTTTAAACGCGTGTTCCTATGGTTTGTATTTGGTTTTAGTAAAACCTTTAATGAAAAAATATAAATCTTTAACTGTAATAAGTTGGGTATTTTTATTCGGACTTATTTTTATAATTCCATTTGGAGCTAAAGATTTATTTACAACAGATTTTAGCATTTTTACAACCAATACATATCTTGCTTTAGCTTTTGTAATTATTGGAACTACTTTTTTAACATACTTATTTAATATTTATGCGTTAAGTCACGTACCGCCTTCTGTAAATGGAAGCTATATTTATTTACAGCCTGTGCTTAGTTTTATAATTGTAAGTGTTTATGCCTTTACAATGGGACATAAAGAATATGCACAAGACATAAATTTAGTGAAAATTTTGAGTTGTTTTTTGGTGATTTTAGGAGTCTATCTTATAAGTAAAAAACCAAAAGCTAAAGTAGTGTAGTTTGTTGTTATTATACGATTTAGGTTGTTTCAAAAAATATTTTTAGATTAATCTAAAAATATCATTACCTTTGTCTAAAATATAGGCAAATGTTATCACAAACTGAAGAAAATTATTTGAAAGCTATTTATAGTTTAAGTTTACACAAAACAGAACGTGTAAGCACAAATAACATTGCTGAAAAATTAAATACAAAAGCTTCCTCGGTAACCGATATGATTCGAAAGTTATCCGAAAAAAAATTAGTCTCATATAAAAAATACCAAGGAGCTAATTTAACTACTAAAGGCAAAGAAATTGCAGTAAAGATTGTGAGAAAACACCGTTTGTGGGAGGTTTTTTTAGTAAATAATTTAAATTATGCTTGGGATGAAGTACACGATTTAGCAGAACAGTTAGAGCATATTAAATCAGATACTTTAATTGATAAACTTGAAGAATATTTAGGATTCCCAACACACGATCCTCATGGAGATCCAATTCCAAATAAAGAGGGAGGAATAACCCTTAAAAAAACGGAATTACTAACTGAAGGTAAAAAAAATATTGCATACAAAATAGCCAATGTGAAAGATAATTCAAGGTCTTTCTTGCAATTTCTAGATAAGCATTCTTTAACAATAGATTCAGAATTAACAATACTAGATAAATTTGATTTTGATGATTCAGCAACTGTTAAATTATCTTCGGGAAACACCTTAACGCTTTCAAAAAAAATATGTGCAAACATATATGTAATTATAAAATAATACTATGGTAAATCCTGTAACATCGTTAATTGTATTTGGAATTATTGTTGTGGTACTTTTAGTGCTTTTTTATCCTAAAAAAGGCTTGTATTGGAGACTTCAGAATAGTTTTAGAAACGACACTAAAATTCTTATTGAAGATATTTTAAAAAAAATATACCATGCTGAAGATAGCGGAAAAAAACTAAACAGTAATGATATTATTAATGCAGTAAATGCAAGCCCTCAAAAAATATTGGCAACCATTGCAGAAATGAAAGATAAAGCGCTTATTAGTTTTGAAAATGGGGATATTAAGCTAAATGAAATTGGAATGGATTATGCACTTAGAATAATTCGTGTTCATAGGTTGTGGGAAAAATACTTGTCAGAAAAAACAGGTTTTCATAAAAAAGATTGGCACGAAATAGCCGAAAAAATGGAGCACAACCTCGACTCTAATCAGGCTGAAAAACTAGCTATGGATCTTGGAAATCCGCGTTTTGACCCACACGGAGATCCAATACCAACAGCTACAGGTAAAATTGAAGCTATTAAGGGAAGTCCACTTCCTAATTTTGAAGAAGGGGTTATTGGAACCATTGTTCATATTGAAGATGAGCCAGATATTATTTACAAGCAAATTTTAGCAGAAGACTTGCACATTGGATCACATATTAATATTGTTGAGAATAACGAAAAACGAATTATTTTTCATTCAGAAGGAGAAGAGTTTATACTAGCTCCAATTGTTGCTAACAATATTACAATTGAAGTATTAGAAAAAGAAAGTTTTTTGGAAGAAGGCACCTTCAGACTTTCTAATTTAGAAGCCCATGAAAAAGCAAAAATAATTGGTATTTCAAAAGAATGTAGAGGTGAAATGCGCAGAAGATTACTCGACTTAGGTTTTGTAAATAACACATTAATAAGTGTTGATCTAACAAGTCCAATGAAAAACCCAAGAGCTTATTTGGTTAGAGACACTTCTATTGCAATTAGAAATGAACAAGCCAAATTTATATTAATTGAAAAAATGAACCATTATGCAGAAGTCAACTAATAGCGCTTGTGAAGGTTGTGATTTAAATCAAGCTTCAAATCTAAAAAAATTAGGAGTAAACATAAATAATAACGATTTTGTTGTAGCGCTAGCAGGAAACCCTAACACAGGAAAAAGCACTGTTTTTAATGCATTAACTGGACTTAGACAGCACACAGGGAATTGGCCTGGAAAAACTGTTACTAGAGCCGAAGGAGGTTATAGTTACAACAATGAAAAATACAAAATTGTAGATCTACCAGGAACCTACTCTTTACTTTCTACATCTCAAGATGAAGAAATAGCAAGAAATTTTATTCTTTTTGGTAAGCCTGATGTTACAATTATTGTTGTGGATGCTAGTAGATTAGAACGAAATTTAAATTTAGTATTGCAAATTTTAGAAATTACAGATAAAGCTGTTTTGTGCTTAAATTTAATGGATGAAGCTAAAAGATTAGACATTGAAATTGATGAAAGAACTTTAGCAAAAGATTTAGGAATTCCAGTTGTGCCAACAAGTGCTAGATTTAAGAAAGGAATTCCAGAGCTTCTAAAAACAGTACAACAGGTAGCTTCTGGAGAAATAAAATGCAAACCTCATCGGATAAAAAGTGTTCCTGAAAAAATAAATAAAGCAATTGAAAAATTACGCTTTGAAATAGAAAAGGAATTTCCAAATGTGCCAAACAGTAGATGGATTGCTTTACGATTATTAGATGGAGATCAACGTATAATTGAAGCTATTAAATCGGGTGAATTTATTACTGAATAATTTGAAATTATTACAATGAAAAACAATAAAATATTACGAACTAGTAATGATTTAAGATGGAAAATTGGGGAAGGTTTTCACGATAAATTAACTGAAGGGATTTATTCAGATGCTGCTACTATTGCACAAAATTCCGTACATAAAAAGGGAAATAAAAAGCACTTTAGATTCGACAGAAGCCTAGACCAAATTGTAACTAGTAAGTTATGGGGATTTCCTATAATGATAGCAATTCTTTCTATAGTTTTATGGTTAACAATTATTGGTGCTAACTACCCATCTGGATTACTAGCGGATTTATTAATTGGAAATATCTATCCAGGGTTAAAATCAATTGCAGAATCATTATCTTTTCCTTGGTGGTTAAGTGGCTTTTTAATTGATGGTGTGTATTTGGCTTTGGCTTGGGTAATAGCTGTAATGTTACCTCCAATGGCTATCTTTTTTCCTTTATTTACATTACTAGAAGACTTTGGATATTTACCAAGAGTTGCTTTTAATTTAGATAATTTATTTAAAAAGTCTGGAGCACACGGAAAGCAAGCCTTAACTATGAGTATGGGGTTTGGTTGCAATGCTGCTGGAGTAATTGCTACTAGAATTATAGACAGCCCAAGAGAGCGGCTTATAGCAATTATAACTAACAATTTTTCTTTATGTAATGGGCGTTGGCCAACACAAATATTAATAGCTTCCATATTTATAGGAGCTTTAGTTCCTCAAAGTTTTGCAGGAGCAATTTCAACATTAGCTGTAATTGGCATTGCATTATTGGGTATATTTTTCACTTTTATGGTGTCTTTATTTCTTTCAAAAACTATGTTAAAAGGAGAGGTTTCTTCGTTTACATTAGAATTGCCTCCATATAGACCACCAAGATTTTGGAAAACTATTTATACTTCTATAATAGACAGAACTTTAATAGTACTATGGAGAGCTTGCCTATTTGCGGCTCCAGCTGGAGCTGTTATTTGGCTAATTTCTAACATTGCAATAGGAGATGTAAATATTGCTAATTGGATGATCTTACATTTAGATGGTTTTGGTTTTCTATTAGGCTTAAATGGTGTTATTCTTTTAGCTTATATTGTTGCAATTCCAGCTAATGAAATTGTGATTCCTACAATTTTAATGTTAACAGTTATGAGTGCCTCAATTGCTGGTGTTGGTGGAGGAAATGGTGTTATGTTTGAATTAGAATCGGTTTCTGCTACTGGTGATATTTTAAAAGCTGGAGGCTGGACATTGCTTACCGCAGTTAACCTTATGTTGTTTAGCTTACTACACAACCCTTGCAGTACAACTATTTATACTATATATAAAGAAACAAAGAGTGTTAAATGGACAACAGTAGCTAGTGTTTTGCCTATAGTTTTAGGATTTATAGTATGTTTTATAGTGGCACAAGTTTGGAGAATAGTAGCTTAGAGTTTAAATAATAAGTTACTGCCGTAACTTTATTAGCTATTTCCAAAAGCAAATTTTTTTGTTGTGAACTTAAAAATAGATTTTGTTTTTAAGTTCAAGTGTACTTGGTATCTCTTTTTATCAAATGTAGTATCTGCTAATTACTATGCATTTCTAAAATTAACTTTAATAGCAATATAGTCTCGTTTACTGCTATTTATCTTCCTTGTAATTGACTTATGTGTTTGAAGGTAAGTCGATTATCGTTTATTGTTGATGCTCTAAAAGTTACATTTATAAAACAATAATTGTTACAATAAATGACATGGGTTTTGTTAAATGTTAATTTTATTATAAAATCATTTTTTTAGTTCGTTTGTTTCCGAACTAAAAATGTATATTTGCCAAAAAATTTTTTACAATGGATAAAAAGGATGAATTATTAAAAGAAAAATTAGCTTTAGTTGAGGAGCTTGGAATTCATTTTGAGTGTAGTGATACCTTACCACCGTTGGCTTCTAGAATAATAGTTTATCTAATTTTAAATGGAGTTGAAGGAGCTACTTTTGATGAGCTTGTAGAAAAATTAGAAGCAAGTAAAAGCTCAATTTCTACAAATTTGCACCTATTGCAATCATTAAACAGAATTACATATTTTACAAAGAGTGGAGATAGAAAACGACATTTTAGAATGTCTCCTAATTATATAATATCTAGAATGGAAGAGAAAATTTCTTTATGGGAAAAGGAAAAAAGCAATCATCAAAAAATATATAATTACAAAGAAAAAATGTTACAATTAAACAACGATTACAATGAAAATCATTTAAGTCTCCAATTTAACAAGCAGATTATAGAATTTATTAATAAGATGATAAATAATTTAACAAATTTAAAGCAAAATCTATTAACGATAATAAACAAGGAAGAAAATGAAAAAAATATTTAAATATACAATAGCAACGTTATCGGTTGTTTTTTTTATAAGTTGTAAAGACAATAAACCTCAGCAACAGGCAGGAGGACCAATTCCTTTTGCTGTAAAAGAAGTTGGAATAGAAGATGCTGTTGTAAATCAAGAGTATTCAGTTAATTTAGAAGGACAACAAAATGTAGAAATAAGACCAAAAGTAAGTGGTTTTATTCAGAAAATTTATGTGGATGAAGGTCAGATAGTTAAAAAAGGGCAACTTCTTTTTAAATTAGAAACAGCATCATTAAGTCAGGATGCTGCTGCTGCAAAATCCAGAATTAATGTTGCTCAAGTAGAGGTTGATCGTTTAATTCCACTAGTAGAAAGAAATATAATAAGTAAGGTACAGTTAGAAACAGCGAAAGCCAATTTAGTACAAGCTAAAAGTAATTATAGTAGTATAATTGCTACTATTAATTATGCAACTATAACAAGTCCTGTTAACGGTGTTATAGGAAGTTTACCTTATAGAGAAGGTAGTCTTGTTAGCAGTGCAATTGTAGCTCCATTAACTACAGTATCTGACACAAAAATGGTGAGAGCTTATTTTTCAATGAATGAAAAAGAACTTTTGAATTTTACCAGAATATTTACAGGGCAAACTATGCAAGAGAAAATAAATAAGATACCTGAAGTTTCTCTTGTTTTAATTGATAATTCTAATTACCAGCATAAGGGGAAAATTGAAACTATTAGTGGTTTAATTAACCAAAGAACAGGAAGTACAGAGTGTAGAGCTATTTTTTCAAATCCTGAAGGTATTTTAAGAAGTGGAGGTAGTGGTACAATTAAAATTCCATTTATAGAGAAAAATATTATTTTAATTCCACAAATTGCTGTTTTTGAAATACAAGGAAAATATCATGTATATGTTGTAGGAGACAACAATAAAGTAAGTTCGAGAGTTGTTGAAGTTAAAGGAACTTCAGAATTAAACTACATAGTTTCTAGTGGTTTAAAAAAAGGTGAGTTAGTTGTTGTTGAGGGTGTTTCAAAATTAGCTCAAGGGCAAGAAATTTCTCCTAAAAAATAATAAGATTTCAATAAAACTTAAATTATGATAAAAATGTTTATTGAAAGACCAGTTCTTTCAACTGTAATATCTATAATAATAACAATTTTAGGTGTTTTAGGATTGATGTCGCTTCCAGTTGAGCAATATCCAGAAATTGCTCCACCAACAGTTAAAGTTAGTGCAAATTATACTGGGGCAAATGCTGAAACTGTATTAAATAGTGTTATTATTCCATTAGAAGAAGAAATAAATGGTGTAGAAGGTATGACTTATATGTCTTCAACAGCAAGTAATAATGGTGCGGCAAGTATAAGTGTATTTTTTGAACAAGGTATAAACCCAGATATAGCAGCAGTTAATGTTCAAAATAGGGTTTCTAGAGCAACTAGTAAATTACCTTCTGTTGTGGTTCAAACAGGTGTAACTACTGTAAAAAGTCAAACAAGTGCATTGCTGTTTTTCTCATTATTTTCAGATAATGAGGAGTATGATGATACTTTTGTTCAGAATTATGCAAAAATTAATATTGTACCAAAATTACAAAGGGTAAATGGTGTAGGGCAAGTGACTATTTTTGGAGGTAAAGATTATTCCATGCGTATTTGGATAGACCCTCATAAAATGGCAATGTATAATGTGATACCTTCGGATGTGCAAGCTGCATTACGAGAGCAAAATATTGAAGCTGCTCCAGGTAAATTTGGTGAAAATGCTAATGGAGTTTATGAATATACAATTAGATATAAAGGTCGTTTATCTGAAACTTCAGAATACGAAAATATTATTATAAAATCTATTGGTAATGGTCAGTTTTTAAGATTAAAAGATGTTGCAACAATAGAATTAGGAGCACTTAGTTATACATCCCGAAATATGGGGATGGGTAATCCAGGTGTTGCAGGTGGTGTTTTTCAAACTTCAGGATCAAATGCAAGAGATGTTACTTCAGAAGTAATGGAAATTTTAGAAGAAGCATCTAAAGATTTTCCAGAAGGGATGCATTATATTGTTCCTTTTAATGTTAAAACATTTTTAGATGCCTCAATAGAAAAAGTAATTTCAACAATTTTAGAGGCTTTTATCTTAGTATTTATTGTTGTATTTGTATTTCTTCAAGATTTCCGTTCAACATTGATTCCTATGATTGCTGTCCCAGTAGCACTTATTGGAACATTCTTTTTTATGAATTTATTTGGGTATTCAATTAACATGTTAACACTTTTTGCAATTGTACTTTCCATAGGTATTGTGGTAGATGATGCAATTGTTGTTGTTGAAGCCGTGCATGCAAAATTAGATCAAGGAGTAGCCTCTGCTAAAGAAGCAACTGTATCTGCAATGAGCGAAATTACAGGTGCTATTATATCAATTACCTTAGTAATGTCTGCGGTGTTTGTACCTGTTACTTTTATTAAAGGATCATCAGGAATATTTTACCAACAGTTTGCGATTACTTTAGCAATAGCAATTATTATTTCTGCTGTAAATGCGTTAACCTTGAGTCCTGCATTATGTGCTTTATTTTTAAAACCGCATAAAGAAAAAGAAGGAAAACTTACGCTTGTAGAGCGTTTTGATATTGCTTTTAATACAGGTTTTGATACCATGCAAGGAAGGTATAATAATGTATTAAAAATACTAATGAAACGAAAATGGATTACAGGTGTAATATTATTACTAACTGTAGTTTCTGCACTTTATTTGTTTAAAACAACACCTTCTGGTTTTATTCCTTCAGAAGATAGAGGAGTTATTATGGCAGATATTTCTTTACCTCCTGGGGCAACGTTAGAAGAAACTCAAAAAATTGTAAATAGCTACGATTCTATTTTAAATTCAATGGATATCATAGAAGCAAGAATGAATGTAGTTGGGTTTAGTTTGTTAAATGGAGTTAGTGGAGGCTCTTATGCATTTTCTATTATTGAATTAAAAGATTGGAGTGAACGTAAAGAAGCAAATGAATCGGTTAATGCAGTAGTTGGGCAGCTTTTTGGAAAAACAGCAGGTATTAAAAATGCCAAATTAATATTTTTTACACCTCCAAGTGTTCAAGGTTTTGGTACTGCAGATGGCTTCGAATTTAAGTTGCAAAATAGCGGAGATGAAGATTGGTTAGAAATGAGTGAAACCTCTAATGCGTTTCTTGGTGCATTAAATGTAAGACCTGAAATTCAATACGCTATGACTAGTTTTAATCCTAACTTCCCACAATATCAAGTAGATATTAATCTTGAAAAAATTAAAGATGCAGGGTTAACAGTAAGTGAAATTTTTAATACACTACAAGGATATTATGGAGGTTTGTATACAACAGATTTTAACAAATTTGGAAAGCAATATCGTGTAATGGTTCAAGCCAAGCCAGAAGATAGGGCAACACCTGAAACCTTAAACAGTATTTTTGTTAGAAATAATGAAAATGAATCGGTTGCAATTAGCCAATTTGTAAGTTTAAAAAGAATTTATGGTCCAGAGTTTGTATCTCGTTATAATCTTTTAAAATCTATTAGTATTACAGGTAAATCTAATCCAGGGTATAGTACTGGAGATGCAATTAATGCAATAAAAGAAGTTGCTGCGGAACATTTGCCAAAAACGTATAGTTATGAGTTTTCAGGAATGACTCGTGAAGAAATTCTTTCTGGAGGTCAATCTATTTGGGTATTCTTATTGAGTTTAGTTTTTGTTTATTTCTTGTTAGCAGCTCAATACGAAAGTTATATACTACCGTTGTCTGTGCTGTTTTCATTGCCTGTAGGTGTAGCTGGAGCAATATGGTTTATAAATTTAGCTGGTTTAGAAAATAACATTTATTTTCAGGTAACATTAATTATGTTAATAGGTTTATTAGCTAAAAATGCCATTTTAATTGTAGAATTTGCTTTACAAAGAAGACGCCACGGATTGTCTTTATACGAATCTGCAATTCAAGGAGCAAAAGCACGTTTACGACCAATAATAATGACATCCTTTGCATTTATTTTTGGAATGCTTCCTTTGGCTTTAGCTGGCGGTGTTGGTGCTGTGGGTAATAAATCTATTGGTACAGGTGCTGCCGGAGGTATGTTAATAGGAACTTTGGTTGGGGTATTGGTAATTCCTGTTTTGTTTGTAGTCTTCCAAGGGTTACAAGAAAAAATTGGGCATAAACCAACGGAAAATGATCCTGAAATCTTATAAAAAAATAAAAAAGACACATGAAAAAACAAAATATATCAAAATTAATTGTTGTTTTAATCACAAGCTTACTATTGCAATCGTGCTTTGTGGCTAAAGACTATAAAAGTCCAGAGGTTAAAACAGCTAATTTATACAGAACACATCAAGTATTAGATAGTACATCAATAGCATCTATTTCTTGGGATAAATTATTTACAGATTCTTTTTTACAACAGTATATAAATGAAGGTTTAACTAATAATTATGATGTACAAATTGCTTTAGAAAGTTTAAAAGCTGCTGAAGCAACAATGAAACAAAGCAAAAAAGGAAATTTACCAACTTTATCTGGGAATGCATCTTGGCTAAACCAGTCATATAAGAGTAGCGATAATTTTAATCAATATGAATTGTCTGGAGCGCTGTCTTGGGAAGCTGATATTTGGGGTAAAATTAGAAGTAATAAAAGAGCGGCAGTAGCTTCATATTTACAAACAGTAGCTGTACAACAAGCTATTCAAACACAAATTGTAGCAAGTATTGCTTCAACCTATTACCAGTTATTGGCATTAGACGCTCAAGTGAAAGTTGCAGAAAAAACTTTAATTAATAGAAATGAAAGTATAGAAACCATAAAAGCTCTTAAAGAAGCAGGAAATGTAAATGAGGTATCTGTTAAGCAAACTGAGGCTCAAAAATATGCTACGGAAATTATTTTAAAAGATTTAAAATACAATGTGAAAATTGTTGAAAATACATTGAGTATCTTTTTAGGTAGAACAGCTGGGGGAATAAAAAGAGGAACTTTCGATTCTCAGGAGATTACAACAAATATTGCAGTAGGATTACCAGCTTCACTATTAAGTAATAGACCTGATGTAGTTGCTGCTGAACTTAATTTTAGAAGAAGTTTTGAGCTTACTAATATTGCTAGAAGTAATTTTTACCCTTCATTAACGGTTAATGCTTCAGGTGGTTTTCAAACTATTGAATTGGAAGATTGGTTTAATACAAAATCGCTATTTGCATCTGTATTATCTGGTTTAACACAACCTATTTTTAATCAAAGAAAAATTAAAACCAATTACGAAATTGCGCAAGCTAATCAACAAAAAGCATATTTAGAATTTAAGCAAACATTGTTGTTGGCAGGAAAAGAAGTTTCGGATGTTTTGGCTGATTATAAAAATGAAACCGAAAAATTGTCCATTAGAAAAAACCAGTTAGAGGTGTTAACACAGGCGGCTAATTACTCTGATGAGTTATTGCAATATGGAATGGTAAATTATTTAGAGGTCTTAACGGCTAAAGACAATGCGTTAAATACAGAGTTAGCATATATAACTAATAAATACAACCAAATGGATGCTATAATTACTTTATATAGAGCTTTAGGTGGAGGCAAATAAATGAAAAAATAATCTTAATTTGATTAAATGTGAGGAAAGGAGGGAATTATTATAAATAATTCCTTCTTTCTTTTATTAAAACTTAATAGCTAATTGTTTTTCTATAGCAGCTATTTTTTGATGAAGTTTTGTTAAAAATAATTGATGTTGTTCCGAAGTTGAATTAAATGGTTTATGAGCCAAGCCTTTTTGAATGGTGTCAACTTCTTTTTGAATTGAAACTGTATTATTGCTTATCCATACATGTTGAAATTGTTCCCAAATATAATTAATGGCAGTTTCATTTGGATGCAGCATATCGCTATTGTAAAAGCGATAATCACGTAAATCATCTAGCATAATTTCATAAGAAGGAAAGTAAGATAATTTTGTTAGCAGAGCGGAGTCGGAGCTGTTTTTTTGAATTTCAATTAATTGATGAATTGCAGTTAATAAATGCGCTTTACTTTGCATGTTTTCTACAAAACCATCTTTTAAATGCCTCACTGGACTTACCGTAAAAATAATTGTAACTTTAGGATTTATATTTTTAATAAGTGTACAAATATTTTTTAATGAAGTTACAATTTCTACAACAGAAAGTAATTCTTTTGAAAATTGTTTTTGAGGAATTTTATGACAATTTCCAACAATTTTTACTGTTTCATTATTTCTATAAACCCAAGAGGTGCCTATCGTAATTAGTATATGTGAAGCTGTTGTTAACTTTTTATTTGTTGCCTTTAATGAAGTATTTAAATTGTTTAATAATTCTTTTTTTGAACTTGCACTTAAATCGGAATGTGTATCAAAACAATGCCAACGTTCGTTTAGCTGAAAAATGTCTTTTTCAGTATATTCTTTTTTATGAATTGCGTTGGTAAATAAGGTTTCAATTGCTATAGGATTAAATAAAATACCAAACGGATTACTAAAGGTTTTAAATTTAAAATAATCTAGTTTCTTACTTATGTTTTCTGAAAAACAAGATCCAATTAACACCAAATTAGAACTATAATCAATTTGATTATGCTCTTTTTGAAGTTGTATATTGGTTCTAAAATTCATTTTAATAGTCTATGTCATTGCGACTAAAAGGAAGCAATCTGTTTCTTATAGCTACAGATTGCTTCGTCGTATCCTCTTCGTAATAACGATTTTTAAAGAATAAATTCTTTACCTTTTTTAAGTGCTTCTTCAATTCCTTCGGGATTTCTACCACCAGCAGTTGCGTAAAAAGGTTGTCCGCCACCGCCACCTTGAATTAATTTCCCTAATTCTCTTACTACTTTTCCTGCATTTAAATCTTTCTCAGCAACTAAATCTTTTGAAATAAAACACGTTAAAAAAGCTTTGCCTTCTTTTTCTGTTCCAACTAATAAAAATAAATTATCAATTGCATTTCCTAAATCGAAGCATAAATCTTTAATGCTATTTTGATCTAAATCTAGTTTTTTAGCTAAAAAGTTTACACCATTTATAGCTTCAACCTCATGTATTAAATCGCCTTTTAAATTTTTTGCTTTGTCTTTTAACAAGTTTTCAATTTGCTTTTTAAGACTTGTATTTTCATCTTGTAAATCAATAATTGTTTTTAGCGGATTTTTAGAATTTTTTAAATAGTCTTTTATTTCAAAAAAGGCTCTATTGTTTTCAAAGTAAAAATCTTTTGTAGCATCGCTTGTGATTGCTTCAATACGTCTTACACCAGCAGCAATTGCACTTTCTGAAGTGATTTTAAAGTGCCAAATATCACTAGTGTTTTGAACATGTGTACCGCCGCAAAGCTCTACAGATTGCCCAAATTGAATGGCACGAACCGTATCGCCATATTTTTCTCCAAACAATGCCATTGCACCTTTTTCAAGTGCTGTTTCCATTGGAATATTTCTAAATTCATTTAACGGAATTTTATTATCAATTCTTGCATTAACAAAATCTTCTACTTCACGTAATTCATCAACAGATAATTTTGAAAAGTGAGAAAAATCAAAACGCAAGTTTTTTGAATGAACTGCCGAGCCTTTTTGTTCTACATGAGTTCCTAAAACCTCGCGCAAAGCTTGATGTAGTAAATGTGTTGCAGTATGATTACAAGCTGTTCTAAATCGCTGTTTTTCATCTACAGTTACATTAAAAGTTTGCGTTGGGTCTTTTGGTAGATTTTCGGCAAAATGAATAATTAAATTATTTTCTTTTTTAGTATTTACAATATAAATTACATTTCCGTTAGATACTTCAATATATCCTTTGTCTCCAACTTGACCTCCGCCTTCTGGGTAAAATGGAGTCATATTAAATACCAATTGGTATAAGTTACCATCTTTTTTAGAAGACACTTTACGATAGCGCGTAATTTTAACTTTAGCTTTTAGCGTATCATATCCAATAAATTCTTCTTCATCATCATCTTCATATAAAACAACCCAATCATCTGTTTCAACAACTGCAGCTGCTCTAGACCTATTTTTTTGTTTTTCTAGTTCACTTTTAAAACCTTCTTCATTTAAAGTCATTCCTTTTTCAGAAAGAATTAAAGCAGTTAAATCTATTGGGAAACCATAAGTGTCGTATAATTCAAAGGCTTTTTTTCCAGAAACTTCAGTTCCTTTGGTGTTTGTAATGATTCCATCTAACAATAACAAACCTTGATCTAAAGTTCTTAAAAAGGAACTTTCTTCCTCTTTAATAACGTTGGTAATTAGTTGTTTTTGAGCAAGTAACTCAGGAAAATAAGGCCCCATTTGCTTGCTTAATGTATTTATCAATTTGTAAATAAAAGGTTCTTTTGTATTTAAAAAAGTAAATCCGTAACGGATAGCTCTTCTTAAAATACGTCTAATTACATAACCAGCACCATTGTTAGAGGGTAATTGCCCATCAGCTATTGCAAAAGCTACAGCTCTAACATGGTCTGAAATTACACGAATGGCAATATCTATTTCCTCATTTTTACCATAATCATTATTCGTTATTGTTTCAACTTCTCTAATAAGTGGTGTAAAAACATCGGTATCGTAATTAGATTTCTTATTTTGCATAACCATACACAAACGTTCAAATCCCATTCCGGTATCTACGTGTTGTGCCGGTAATTTTTCAAGTGAACCATCAGCTTTACGGTTGAATTCCATAAAAACTAAATTCCAAATTTCCACAACTTGAGGATGGTCCATATTTACCAAACTCTTTCCAGAAACTTTGGCTTTTTCTTCAGCAGAACGAATATCTACATGAATTTCGGAACAAGGTCCACAAGGTCCTTGCGCACCCATTTCCCAAAAATTATCTTTTTTATTTCCGTTTATAATTCGGTCTTCACTAATATGTTGTTTCCAAAAATCAAATGCCTCTTGATCAAAACCTAAACCATCTTCTTTTGCGCCTTCAAAAACTGAAACATACAAACAATCTTTATCAATCTTTAAAACATCCACTAAAAATTCCCAAGCCCAATCAATTGCTTCTTTTTTAAAGTAATCGCCAAAGCTCCAGTTTCCTAACATTTCGAACATAGTATGGTGGTAGGTGTCTTTACCAACTTCTTCTAAATCGTTATGTTTTCCAGAAACACGTAAACATTTTTGGGAATCTGCAACTCGTTTATCTTTAGCATTCTTCTGACCTAAAAAATATTCTTTAAAAGGCACCATTCCGGCATTGGTAAACATTAATGTTGGATCGTTTTTTAAAACCATTGGAGCTGACGGTACAATAGTGTGTTTTTTTGATGCAAAAAAGTCTAAAAACTGTTGACGTATTTCTTGTGATTTCATGTATATATTTTATTGTTTTTTAACAAACACTTGCTGTTTGTTAATTGTCATCTTATTTGGCGATAAACTTTTTAATATGCTCTTTTTAGTTGTAATTATGATTTGTTCTTAATGGTCTTAAACAATTGAAAATACATTAATATTCTACTGTATTTTTGGTGTTATTTGAGACAATTTCAATGTTAATTATATGCTAAAACATACCTGTTTCACCTATTTTGCAAAACATTTTGTAATTTTGCTTTAATTTGCACTACAATAAATCTTACTTTATTGACGTTTTGTTGTGCAAAAATAAGATAAATTATAGACAATGGCGAAGGTAAAATATTATTACGATTCTGAGACACTCTCTTACCAAAAGATAAAACCAAAAAAAGGTCAGAAAATTAAAGGTTTGTTGCTTACGTTGGTAGCTGGTTTTGTATTTATGATATTAGGTTTTGTAGTATTTACTCCAATTTTTGAATCTCCGAAAGAAAAGGAATTAAAGCGTGAATTAGAATTTGTTAAGTTAAATGAAGAATTACACGCAAAAAAAATAGCGCAATTAGATAAAATATTAAAAGAAATTCAAGATAGAGATAACAATATTTACAGATTGTATTTTGAAGTAAATCCAATTCCAGAAGAACAACGAACTGCTGGTTTTGGTGGTGTAAACCGTTATAAAGCATTAGAAGGTTTTGATAATTCTGAAATGATTATGGATGTTACTAAAAACATGGATATTTTATCAAAACAGTTATATGTACAATCAAAATCGCTTGATGAGATAGTGAAATTAGCTGAAAATAAAGAGAAGTTATTGGCAGCGATTCCAGCAATTCAACCTGTAAAAAAAGAAGATTTAACGCGAATGGCTTCTGGTTACGGATGGCGATCAGACCCGTTTACAAAGGCAAGAAAACGCCATTGGGGAATGGATTTTACAGCCCCAAGAGGAACACCAATTTATGCTACAGGTGATGGTGTAATAATTAGAGCCGATCAAAGTTCTGCAGGCTATGGAAAACATATAAGAATAGACCATGGTTTTGGATATATTTCTTTGTATGCACATATGAGTAAATACAATGTTAGAAAAGGTCAAAAAGTGAAACGTGGCGATTTAATTGGTTTTGTTGGAAATACAGGACGTTCACAAGCACCACATTTACACTATGAGATTCATAAAAATGGAAAAAAGATAAATCCAATTAATTTTTATTACGGAAATTTATCTCCAGAAGAATTTGAAGCCATGCAAAAAGAAGCTCAAAAAGAAGGTCAATCTCTCGATTAATGTATATAGACTTACCAGAAAAACGCTATTATAAAATTGGCGAAGTTGCAAAAGCTTTTGGCTTAAATACATCGCACATACGTTTTTGGGAAAAAGAGTTTGAGATACTTAAACCTAAAAAAAATAAGAAAGGCAACCGTTTATTTACGGCAGAAGATCTTAAAAACCTACAGTTAATTTATCATTTAGTTAAAGAAAAAGGATTTACTTTAGAAGGAGCTAAAATTAAAATGAAACAACAGCCAAAAGCTGTAGAAGGAAACCATGATATTATTGTTCGATTAGAATCTATTAAAGCTGAACTAATTAAAATTAAAAATCAGCTAGCTTAATTTTTTTAATTAATTTAGTAACATTGTTTAAATAAAAGCAACTAATTAAATAATAACATAAATTTTAAAACAACTAATTATGAAAAAGTGGCTAATACCAGTAATTATAATTGCATTACTTGCATTTGGTGGTTATTCTTGGGTTAAAGGATTTTACAATACAGGAATACAATTAAATGAAAATGTTTCTGAAAGTTGGGGAAATGTGCAAACTGCCTACCAACGTAGAGGAGATTTAATAGGGAACTTGGTAAAAACTGTGCAAGGTGCTGCAGATTTTGAAAAAGAAACTTTAACGTCGGTAATTGAAGCACGTGCAAAAGCTACATCTGTAAATATTGATCCCTCAAATATTACACCAGAGCAATTGGCGCAGTTTAATCAAGTTCAAGGTGGTTTAAGTGGTGCTTTAAAAAGTTTGTTGGTAACCGTAGAGCGTTATCCAGATTTAAAAGCAAATCAAAACTTTTTAAAATTACAAGACGAATTAGCGAGTACGGAAAATCAGATTTTAACTGCGCGTACGCGTTTTAATGAAGCTATAAAGCCATTTAACAACCATGTTAAAACGTTTCCAAATAATATATTAGCAGGGTTTTTTGACTTTGATGGGAAACCATATTTTGATGCGGAAGCAGGTTCTGAAAAAGCACCTGATGTTGAATTTGATTTCGGAAAAAAAGAATAAAGAATAATGTCTAAAATTGAAGATTTTTTAACGGCAAAGCAAGAACAAGCTTTAATTGAAACTATAAAAATTTCAGAAAAAAATACTTCAGGTGAAATACGTGTTCATATTGAAAAATCTACAGAAAAATCTTCAATGGATAGAGCGTTGGAGGTTTTTTATCTGTTGGAAATGGACAAAACCGAACTAAGAAATGGCATTCTTATTTATGTAGCCGTTGAAAGTAAAAAAATTGCAATTATTGGTGATGAAGGCATAAATAATTTAGTTCCTAAGAATTTTTGGGATGAAGAATTGGCTATGTTAATTTCCTATTTTAAAGAATCTAACTTTACAGAAGGTCTTCAATTAGTAATTATAGAAATTGGTAAAAAGTTAAAGCAATTTTTCCCTTATCAAAAAAATGATTCTAATGAATTATCTGACGAAATTTCTAAAGGATAAATGATTTCAATGCACAACATATTAAAAAAGAATATAGCTTTTTTTATTGCAATTTTGTTTTTTCAAGTTGCTTTTGGGCAATTTACAATACCCGAAAAACCGAAACTGCAAACGAGTGTTTACGATTATGCTAACTTACTGTCAGCTTCACAAAAAAGTACACTAGAAAATAAACTTATTAATTATTCAGATTCAACTTCTACACAAATTGTAATAGCCACAATTGAAACCATAGAAGGAGAAGATATTGGTGTTTTAACCCCAAAGTGGGCACATGAATGGGGAATTGGACAAGCAAATGAAGATAATGGTGTTTTTATTTTATTAGCCAATAAAGAGCGTAAAATATGGATTTCACCCGGATATGGTGTTGAACACAAGCTTACGGCAGGTATAACTGGTACAATTGTTAGAAATATAATTATTCCAGAGTTTAAAAAAGGCAATTATTATTTGGGGTTAGATAAAGGAACCTACGCTGTTTTTGAAGTTTTAAATGGTACTTATAAAAACAATAAAACTCCTAAAAGTGAAAGTGAAGGGTTTCCTTCATTTGTTATAATTTTTATAATTTTTGTTTTCTTGTTAATTATTTTCTCGAAGAAAAATAGAGGAGGAGGAAATGGTGGTAAAGGATTTAGAAATAATTCAACTGCTGCAGATATATTAAGCGCTATTATATTAAGTCGTGCTGGTAGAGGTGGTATTGGAAGTGGAAGCTTTGGAGGAGGATCATCAAGTGGTGGTTTTGGCGGAGGTGGCTTTGGAGGCGGCTTCGGCGGTGGAGGGTTTTCTGGAGGTGGAGCAGGAGGAAGCTGGTAGTTTTAAAGGTACTTCTCTAGTGTATTTTTTAAATTTTCTTTTCTTGGAATAAAAAGATTTCACTTCTTAGATCCAACAGGATACAAATTTCCAGTTTGGTCTAACAACAATATGAATTGTAGATACTTCCCGATACTAGAACTCATGAAATACTAAAAAATGCTGTTGAAATTAAAGTTTCAGGGCATATATAAACCTTATTTTTGTCCATTAAGTTTTCAATTTGTTATTTTGTATGCGATAGCGAAACTAGTTTATCTTTAATGTAATTAAGTTGAAGTTTTGGAGCTAATGATTTCTATAATAAATTGGTAGATTGTGAATTCAACTAGGTTAAAAGCATAAAAACAGTTCAAAAACCTGAAAAAATTTATGAATTAGTTGTCGTAAAAGCATACTTTGAAAAATATAAAATTAAATATCATTTCAGCAAATAAAGAGTTATTTAATAAAATAAATATGTATCTTCAATTTAATCTTTAGCTAAAAATTTTGTGCTCATTTTTTTGATTGGAATGAACCTTAATTTCAAGAGCTAGATAAGATAAGAGGCAATTACAAGTGGTAATTGCCAGAATTAAATAAATACTAATTTACAACAACCTTTTTATAAAAAAATAATGATTTTCAACAATAAATTAATTAGTGGACTAACTACTACTTTATTAACTTTCTTATTCTTAGCTTGTAATTCTCAAGAAAAGCAAAAAGAAGATATACTATGGTATAAACAGCCAGCAAAAAACTGGAATGAAGCACTACCACTTGGAAATGGAAAATTAGGAGCTATGGTATTTGGGGGTACTTCTACTGAACGTATTCAATTAAATGATGATTCAATGTGGCCAGCAGATAGTGAAAGTTGGAATGAGCCAGAAGGAAATATAAATGACCTAAAAGAAATTAGAGAGTTATTATTTGCAGGTAAAAACGATGAAGCTGATAGACTATTTGTCGAGAAATTTTCTAGAAAAGCAGTTGTTCGTTCACATCAAACTATGGGTGATTTGTTTATTGATCTAAACCATCAAAATATAACGGATTATAGAAGAGAGTTAAACATAAGTAATGCAACTACAACTGTTTCTTATAAATCTAATGGAGCACTTATAACGGAGAAGGTTTTTGTTTCTAATCCGCATAAAGCTATCATTATTGAATTGACTTCCCAAGCTTCAGAAGGCTTAAATGGTAAAATTAAATTAAGCAGACCAAAAGACAAAGGGTTTGAAACCGCAAAGTCATTTACTACAGATAATAACCTTCTTCTTATGCAAGGGGAAGTAACACAACGTGGTGGAAAATTTAATTCAGAACCAGCTCCTATTTTAGAGGGTGTTAAGTTCGAGACTTGTTTAAAAATAAATAATGAAAACGGTACCTTACAAAAAGGTGAAGATTACCTTGAGTTGAAAAATGTAAAAAAAGCAACCATTTATTTAGTTTCAAATTCATCATATTATTTTGAAGAATATCAAGAGCAGAACAAATTAGATTTGAACGCTATTGCTTCAAAAAGTTTTGAAACCTTAAAAAATGAACATATAAAAGATTATCAACGTTTATATGCAAGGTTAGATATTAAGCTTGGTTCGAATGAATTAGATACAATTCCTACAGATAAAAGGCTAGAACTAATTAAAAAAGGAACAATTGATACTGGATTGGAGTCTTTACTTTTTCAATACGGGCGTTATTTGCTTATTTCTTCTTCAAGAGAAGGTACAAATCCTGCAAATCTACAAGGATTGTGGAACGAGCATATTCAAGCACCTTGGAATGCAGACTATCACCTCAATATCAATTTACAAATGAATTATTGGCTAGCTGATGCAACTAATCTCAGCGAGTTAAATAATCCACTTTTTGATTATATCGATAGATTGGTAGAAAATGGAAAAGTAACAGCAAGCAAAAATTTTGGTTGTAGCGGTACATTTATTCCACATGCTACTGATTTATGGGCACCAACTTGGTTGAGAGCTCCAACTGCATATTGGGGTTGTTCTCTTGGAGGAGGAGGTTGGTTAGTGCAACATTATTGGCAACATTATGAATATACAAAAGATGAAAAATTTTTAAAAGAAAGAGCTTTTCCAGCAATTCAAGAAGTTGCAAAATTTTATAGTGATTGGATTATTGAAGACCCTAGAGATGGAACATTAATTTCAGCACCTTCTACATCTCCTGAAAATAGATTTTACAATACAGAAGGTAAGGCAGTTGCAACCTGTTTGGGAAGTGCAATGGATCAGCAAGTTATTTATGAAGTGTTTAGTAACTATTTAAAATCATGCGATATTCTAAGTATTAGTAACGATTTTGTGACGAAAATAAAACAACAGAGAAGTAAATTACGCCCAGGATTTGTAATTGATGACAATGGAAGAATCTTAGAATGGGATAGAGCCTATAAAGAAACGGAACCTGGTCACAGACATATGTCTCATTTGTACGGATTTCACCCAGGAACAAATATTTCAAAAGATAAAGATCCAGAAATATTTAACGCTGTTAAAAATACATTAGATTTTAGATTGGCTAATGGAGGGGCTGGAACAGGATGGAGTCGTGCTTGGTTAATTAATTGTAGTGCCAGATTATTAGATGGAGAAATGGCTTATGAACATATTCAACTTTTGCTGAAAAAGTCTATTGGAAATAATCTTTTTGATTTACACCCTCCATTTCAAATTGATGGAAATTTTGGCTATACTGCTGGTGTAACAGAAATGCTTTTACAATCGCATGAAGAAAATACGGTTAGAGTTTTACCAGCATTACCAGCAACATGGAAAGAAGGACACATTAAAGGCTTAAAGGCAAGAAATGGGTTAATTTTAGATATTTTTTGGAGTAATAACCGTTTAGATAAAGTAATTATAAAGTCTAATTTTGATAATAAATTTAATTTGATTTATCAAGATGTCGTGGTCTCAGTAAAAATGAAAAAAGGAGATTCTTATATATATGAATCCGAAAAATGAAGCACTATTTAGGTGGGGAAAATGGGTTGATTAACCAAAATATAATATTTCTAAAAATTATAATAACCAAATAGAGTAAAGGAAATTATCTAAGCATGAAATAATCTTGCACTAAAGGCAATTTTGTTTTGTTAGGTCTTTAATGCTATATCTACAATGATATTTGAGAATGTAAAATTGCTCAATTAACAAGTAATTTGGAATGTATAAAAAATCTAACCTCAGAGGAACTTGTATAGATGTTTAACGGTTTTTATCTAATTGAATTAATGCAGCTACACATTTTTGTTAAAAGAATTCCTTCTTATATTTTTTATTTAAACAACGAAAAACAATAATTGTATTCGAATTTAAATAATTTTAACATTATAAAACCCTAATTTTCATAAGAGTGTTTGTAGCTCTTGCCACTAACAATTTTTAGTATATCTGTCTCTACACTTTCTCTTGGGTATTCAACAAAACGACCAATTTCTGTTCCGTTTTTGTAAAAAATAAACGTAGGAACTCTTATAATATTTAAACCTTCTTGTAAATTATCAGGTGTTTTTTTGGTACGGTCTACAGCAATCATTTCTAGATTTTTAAAATTAAAATCTGCGGCATCTAAAATTTTATAAAAAATTGGTGTTTGTTCTTGACTATCTCCACACCAAGTTCCCATAAATGCTTTAATAGTTACATTTTTAAGCAATGGTTTTAAGGAAGTAATAGTTTCTGTGTTTGATTCATAGTTTTCATAATTAAAAGTAAACCAATCATTAAAAGGAGCTTCTAAAAAATTACTTTTAGCAGTTATACCAATTAAATTTCCTTGAGCATCAATAGTAGGTGATGGTATTTGTGTTTCTGGAACAGCAGGAGGTTTTGGAGTTGTAGAGGTTGTTGATTTTTGCTGACTACCACAGCTAAGGTTTAAAATCAATATAAAAATAATTAAAATAAGTTTTTTCATAAATTGTTTATTTTTCTTAAAATTAAATAAAAAAAATGAGAACAATATGCTTACATAAGTTCTCATTTTTAAATATTTAATTTAATGTTTTTTACAACATACTAAACTAATGAATGTCTTGTCATTGCTTTTGGTTGTTCAATGCCCATTAATTTTAAAATTGTTGGAGCAATATCTCCTAAAACACCATCTTTAATATTTTTAATATCGTTATCTACAATAATAAAAGGAACTGGGTTTGTTGTATGTGCAGTATTTGGAGAACCATCTGGGTTTTTCATAGTTTCACAGTTACCGTGATCTGCAATTACAATAGTAGTATAATTATTTTCGTTCGCTGATGTAATAACTTCTTCAACACATTGGTCAACAGCTTCACAAGCTTTTATAGCGGCATCCATATCACCTGTATGTCCAACCATATCACCATTTGCAAAGTTTAAACATACAAAATCCACTTCTCCTTTTTTAAGTTCAGGAATAATAGCGTCTTTTATTTCAAACGCACTCATTTCTGGTTTTAAATCGTATGTTGCTACTTTTGGAGAAGGACAAAGTAGGCGTTTTTCACCTTTAAATTCTTGTTCTCTTCCTCCTGAAAAGAAGAAAGTAACGTGTGGATATTTTTCAGTTTCAGCAATTCTAATTTGGTTTTTATTCGCTTTTTCTAAAACTTCACCTAAGGTATCTTCTAAATTATCTGTGTTGTAAATAACGTTGATATTTTTAAAAGTTTCATCATAGTTTGTCATTGTTACATAATGTAACGGTAAAGTTTTCATACCAAATTCTGGAAAATCTTGCTGAGTTAAAACCTCTGTTAATTCACGACCTCTATCTGTTCTATAATTGAAGAAAATAACAACATCATCAGCTTTTATTTGTGCTTTTGGTTTACCTTCTTCATCTGTCATGATGATAGGTTTTATAAACTCATCGGTTATATTTTCCGCATAGGTTGCTTCAATACTTTTAATGGCATCGGTACTTTTTTCACCAGTTGCATTTACTAAAGCATCGTATGCAATTTTAACACGTTCCCAACGTTTATCTCTGTCCATTGCAAAATAACGACCGGTAATTGTTGCCAATTCTCCTGTTGTTTTTGCCATATGTTCTTGAATGTCATTTATAAAGAATTTACCCGATTTTGGGTCACAATCTCTACCATCTGTAAATGCGTGTAAAAACACATTTTCAGCATTTTTTTCTGCAGCTACATCTAATAAACCTTTTAAATGATCTATATGAGAATGGATACCTCCATTAGAAACGAGTCCTAATAAATGTATATTTTTATTATTTTCTTTAGCGTATGTTAATGCATCTAATAAGACTTTTTCTTGTCCTAAAGTTTTATTTTTAACAGCCATGTTTATGCGGACCAAGTTTTGGTAAACAATTCTACCAGCACCTAAATTCATGTGTCCAACCTCACTATTTCCCATTTGTCCTTCAGGAAGTCCAACGTGTTCACCATCAGTACGTAAGCTAGCGTTAGGATATAAATTGTATAAATTATCTATATAGGAAGTTTTTGCGTTAAAAATTGCAGAAACTTTAGGGTCTTGTGTAATTCCCCAACCATCTAAAATCATTAAAATTACTTTCTTATTCATTCTAAAATCTATTTAATTTTGAAGTTCAAATATACGAAGTATTCACGGTAAGCACCTTATAATTAGGTGTTAAATTACATGTAAAACTACTAAAACGATTGCGATATAATTTATTTAACACAGGGTTAAAGTATTGTTAATTATAGAAATTCTTGTAACAAGAATTAAAACATAGAGTCTTTTAAATATAAATAAATTTTTAACTCAATCATTATGAAAAGAACAATCTTATCTATCACTTTATTATTATCTGTTTTCTTAGTTTCTGCAAAAACTGATAACATCGAAAAAAATCCTGTTAAATTTTCAACAAGTGTAAATGCTTTTTGTAAATTAATACAAATGGGAGATTTTGATGCTGTGCAAGCCTTAATTGAAGGAGGTGAAGACGTTAATGCAAGATCAACAGGGTTAACACCTTTAATGTTTGCTGCAAGGTATAATAAAACCAAAATTGCAAAATTACTTATTGATAATGGCGCAAAACTAAAACTTAAAGCTAGTAATAATGGTTTTACAGCTCTTAAATGGGCCGAAGCATCAAATGCCAAAGAAACATATAATGTAATTAAAAATGCGCTTCAAAACGAAAAAAATAAGAAGAGAAAAAAGAAATAACTGATTGCCATTATAAATAAAAAATCTCAGGTTAAAAATTAACCTGAGATTTTTTATTTATATAGTTTATAAGAAACTACTAGTATTATTTAGTCCAAGAGGTAAACATCCAATTTCTCTTTTCCAGTGCTCGCATAAAATCAGTAATTATTTGTTCGGTTACATTATCTCCAGTATCTAACGCAGCGTTTACAACATTTAGCATTTTATGGTGTAAAATATCATAATCTTTAAGTACTTGTGTTACCATTTCAATAGTTGTCATTTTATCTGCCTTAGCTTCTTTAATTTCAGAAACTGATAAAATTTCTTTCAAAGACATTGATGGTTTAATTCCAAATACTCTGATTCTTTCAGCGAGAATGTCAATATTTTCTTTAACAGTATTATATTCATTCTCAAATTCTTGGTGTAATTCGAAAAAATCGGGTCCATCAACATTCCAATGGAAATTTCTTAATTTGTGATAGTGTACAATATAATTGGCAATTAGTTCATTTAAATGAACAACAATTTCTGCAGTTTCTAAATAAGTAAATCCTAATTTTCTATATGTTTTTTTTGATGTTGTGTTGGTGTTTTTTGTAAGTGTTTCCATGTTTTAAAGTGTTTAATAATTAGTGCTTGTTATACCACTTGAAAAAGATGGTATAAATGCTAAAATGATTTCTGGGGTGCTATTTTAAAATGTTGGAGTGAACAATAATTAGACTTTATTAGAGTCTAAATAACATGAATATTGAAGTAATTTTCTGTGTGTGTCATACAAACAATATATAGATTTAATTTGGAAAGTCAAATCTTTAACATTTTTTAACACTTACAAATAAAGGATACAGTTTTATTAAAAAGAGTCTTATTTTTTATACTTTTCAATAGCTTTTTTAATTTTTTCTATCCTATTTTCAGGATCAGGATGTGTGCTTAATCTTTCATTAGTTCTATTGGGACCAGCTGCTTCTTTTAAAATTTTCATAACACCAATTAATTCACTAGGATTGTAACCCGCATCAATCATAAATTTTACGCCCAAATCGTCGCTTTCTAATTCATCTTCCCTACCGTAACTCATATTAATAATATTAGCTAAAGTAGCTGCTCCTTGAGCTGTGCTTGGATCTATTCCAACAGCAACACCATTTAATAAACCTTGAGTTAAACCTTGTTTTGACATTCTTTCAGCAGAATGACGACCAACCACATGTGCAATTTCGTGACCTAAAATACCGGCCAATTGGTCTTCATTTTCTAATCTAGAAAAGAGTGCGTAGGTAATAAAAATTTGTCCGCCTGGTAATGCAAAAGCATTTATAGTTTGCGCATCTTTTAATAAATGAAAATCGTATTTGTAATTGGTTTGTTTAGCAATACTATTGTTTACTAATTTTCTGCCAACTTGGTCTACAAATTGTTGATATTTTTTATCCGGATATAAGCCGCCATGTTGCTGCGCCATAGTTGGAGCACTTTGTAAGCCAATAGCAATTTCATCGTCTACAGAAATAGAAATATGTTGTTTTTTACCTGTAAATTCATTTACTTCACTATTAGAAAAATATTGAATTAATGAAAAAATGACAATACCTGCACCAATTAGTAATTTAACTTTAAAATTTCCTTTTCCTCTCATTATTTTAGATTAAGTTACTAGTAAATATACAAAGTTAAATATTTGTGAAATACATATCATAATTTTTAAAAAATTGTAAATTGAACCCAGATTTATTTTTATGGAAACATCAATAATTTTTAATGAAGTTACTAAAAGATTGCCAAAACATTTACATAAGTTTATTGTAAAGCAACCTTATGAGTTTTATACCGCCCAAAACCAAGCAGTTTGGAGGTATGTTATGCGATTAAATGTCGATTATTTAAGTAAAGTTGCTCATAAATCATATCTAAAAGGGTTGAAAAAAACTGGAATTTCTGTTGATGCTATTCCGAAAATGGAAGGCATGAATCGTATTTTAAAAGATATTGGTTGGGCTGCAGTTTCGGTAGATGGTTTTATTCCTCCAAACGCTTTTATGGAATTTCAGGCTTATAATGTATTAGTTATTGCTTCAGATATTAGAACCATAAACCATATAGAATATACACCAGCACCAGATATTATACATGAAGCTGCGGGTCACGCGCCAATAATTGCCAATCCAGAATATGCCGAGTATTTAAGACGTTTTGGAGAAATTGGTTGTAAGGCAATTTCTTCTTCAAAAGATTATGAAATGTATGAAGCCATTCGCTTACTTTCAATATTAAAGGAAGATCCAAATGCAACTGAAGAGGAAATTGAAAAAGCGCAACAAACAGTTGAGGAATTGCAAAATAATATGGGTGAACTTTCTGAAATGGCTCAAATTAGAAACTTGCATTGGTGGACTGTAGAATATGGTTTGATTGGTAATGTAGAAAAACCTAAAATTTATGGAGCAGGATTATTATCATCTATTGGAGAAAGTAAATTGTGTTTAACAAATAAGGTGCAAAAATTACCATATTCTATTGAAGCTGCTCAGCAAAATTTTGACATCACAAAAACACAACCACAATTATTTGTAACGCCAAATTTTGCACATTTAAGTTTTGTTTTAGAAGAATTTGCCAATAAAATGGCATTGCGAAAAGGCGGATTAAAAGGCGTTCAAAAATTAATAGATTCTAATAATTTAGGAACTATAGAGTTAAGTACTGGAATTCAAATTTCAGGAGTTTTTACCAATGTAATTGATAATGGAAATAACAAACCAATTTATATTCAAACAACTGGGCCAACTGCCTTGGCAAGTAGAGATAAAGAACTAATTGGACACGGACAAACTTCACATCCAGATGGATTTGGGAGTCCAATTGGTAAGTTAAAAGGAATTAATTTAGCAATTGAAAATATGTTTCCAAAAGATTTGGAAGTATATGGTATTTACGAAGGTAAAAAAACAACCTTAGAGTTTGAAGGAAATATTAAAGTTGAAGGAGAGGTTATAACTGGTAAACGAGATTTAAGGGGTAAAATTCTGTTAATTTCATTTAAAAATTGTACCGTAACTCATAATGATACTGTGTTGTTTAAACCAGAATGGGGAATGTACGATATGGCAATTGGTAAAGAAATTATTTCGGCATATGCTGGACCAGCTGACGCACAATCTTTTCAAAATATGGGACAGGTTTCTGAAACAAAAACTCATAAAATTACCTATTCAGAAAAGGAATTAGGACTTCATAAAATGTATGCTGAAATAGCTGATATGCGTTCAAAAAAGATTATCATTTCTCGCGTACAATCAATATTACAAATCTTAATGGAAGAATATCCAAAGGAATGGCTTTTGCCGTTAGAAATGTATGAGTTAACATATAATTCGGTACCTATTTTAAGCAAAGATATTTATAAATATTTAATGCAACTTAAACAAAATGAGGAGTATGTGGATTTAATTGAAAGAGGTGTAAAGTTAATTTTAAAGAATAATTAGTAACTCCTGTTACTAAATTTTATATTTTAAAACTTATATTTGCGCAAAATTAAAAATATAAAAAAATGAGTTTTTTCGGATTATTTGGAGGAGGTACTAGTGCTGCATCAATTGAAGAATATTTAAAAGAAGGTGCAGTTGTTATAGATGTTAGAACAGTTGGAGAGTATGAGGACGGTCACGTTACTGGCTCAAAAAATATTGTTTTAAATTCAATTCCATCAAAAATTAATGAAATTAAAGCGTTAAATAAAAAAGTGATTGCCGTTTGTAGAAGTGGTGCAAGAAGCGGACAAGCAACATCATTTTTAAAACAACAAGGTATCGACGTAATTAATGGTGGACCTTGGCAAAATGTAGCTAAGTTTGTAAATTAGTTATAATACTATACAAATAAAAGTGATATAAAAAGCTCTGAGATTTAATATTATTTTGTTACAAAGATAATAATGAATCTCAGAGCTTTCTTGTTGATATGCTATAACTGATTAACAACTACAATTGGTATTGCAATTATTTTTATTTTTAGATTTAAAAAAAAACTTTTTAACTAAAAAACCAATGGCTAAACCCAGTGCTATATAAACTAAAATATCTTGCATTAACTTAAAATATTAAATGCTAAAAATGCTGATGCATAGGCTAATATACCCATACCTACTAATTGTAGTAGTGGCCATTTCCAACTGTTAGTTTCTCTTTTTACAATTGCCAAAGTTCCTATGCATTGCATTGCAAATGCGTAAAATAGTAGTAATGAAATCCCAGTTGGTATATTAAACCTTTTTTCACCTGTTTTTGGATTAATTTCAGCAGCCATTCGTTGTTTTATGGTGCTTACATTTTCATCATCACTATCAACATTATAAATGGTTGCTAATGCGCCTACAAAAACTTCACGAGCCGCAAAAGAACTAATTAATGCAATTCCAATCTTCCAATCGTATCCCATTGGTTTAATAACAGGTTCAATAGTTTTACCCATATACCCTATATAAGAATTTTCTAATTTATAGGAAGCTATCTTTTTTTGAAGTTCTTGTGTTGAAATTTCTTTATTTTCAATATTAGAAGTAATCGTTTGTTCAGCATTTTTAAATGTGTCTGGCCCGTTTGAAGCTAAAAACCATAATACTATTGAAAGTGCCAAAATAATTTTTCCTGCACCAAAAATAAATGCTTTTGTTTTTTCAACTACTTCATAAAAAATATTTTTTAATGAAGGGATTTTATAGTTTGGCATTTCTATTACAAATAAACTTTTGGTATTTATTTTTAATACTTTATGTAATAAAATAGATGATGCTATTGCTGCGGTAAAACCTAGTAAATACAAAGCCATCATTGTTAAACCTTGTAAATTAAGAATGCCAAAAACAGCTTTATTTGGAATTACTAAGGCAATTAAAATAGCATATACAGGTAATCTAGCAGAGCAAGTTGTAAATGGTACAACTAAAATAGTAATCAACCGTTCTTTCCAGCTGTTTATGTTTCTGGAAGCCATAATTGCAGGAATTGCACAAGCAGTACCCGAAATTAAAGGGATTACACTTTTGCCGCTCATTCCAAATTTTCGCATTATTTTATCCATTAAAAATACTACACGACTCATATAGCCTGTCTCTTCTAAAATGGAAATAAATGTAAATAAAATGGCTATTTGGGGAATAAAAATAATAACACCACCAATACCAGGAATGATACCTTCAGCAATTAAATTTGTAAAAGTTCCAGGTGGCATAACTGTTTTTACCCAAGAACTTAAACTAGCAAAAGCAGTATCAATTAAATCCATGGGATAACTTGCCCACTCAAAAATACCTTGAAAAATAAATAATAATATTAAGGCAAATATTACATAACCAAATACTTTATGCGTTAAAATACGATCTAAAATTCCACGTAAGTCACTGGCTTTTGAAGTATCGACAATAAACGATTCTTTTAAAACATCATTAATAATTTGATATCTGAAAATAGTTTCTTTGTGCTGATAGCGTTTTATACAGGAAATATCTTCTCTAAATTCTAGTACTAATGCTTTTTGCTGAGCACTTAAAAAATCATGTTCTTGTTTTTGAGTAATTAATAACCACGATTTGTATAATGGAAATTCTTTAAAAGCATTTTTTAAATTTGTAAAATAATCTTTATCAATTCTATCTGTTATATTACTAATTGGAGCTGTATTTAGGTTTTTATAATCTAAAATTGCAGCTTTAATTTGCTCAATACCAATTTTTTTACGAGCACTTGCTAATACAATTTTTGTTTTTAATTGTGTTTCTAATAAAGGGATATTTATTTTAATTCCTTTGCGCTCCATCTGATCTACCATATTGATAACCAATATTGTAGGAATTTTTAAATCTTTTATTTGTGTAAATAAGAGTAAGTTACGTTTTATATTCTCTATATCTACAACTACAATAATTGCATCTGGAAAAGTGTCGTTTTCTTCATTTAAAAGGGTGTCTAGAACCAAAGTTTCATCCATTGATGTTGGATTGATACTATAAGTTCCAGGTAAATCTGTTATTACAGCCTTTGTAGTTTCGTTTAATTTGCAAAAACCCTGTTTTTTTTCAACAGTAATTCCTGGGTAATTCCCAACTTTTTGTTTTAAACCAGTAAGTTGATTAAATAATGAAGTTTTTCCAGTATTTGGATTTCCAATTAAAGCAACTTTTACAACATTGTTAATACTCATTTTTTGTTAGAAATTAACAATTGTTATTTTTTCTGCTGTCTCTTTTCTAATGGCTAAATGACTTCCATTTACTTTTATATATAAAGGGTCTTGCATTGGCGCTTTTTGAATTAATTGTACCTCAATACCTGGCAAACAACCCATTTCAAGCAATTTTAAAGGAATGTTTTCTAGACAAAGTTTTTCTATAAAAGCTTTCTCTCCAATTTTTAAATTTGCAATTGTCTTTAGCATTATTAAGAATGATTTTAAATAATAAGCAAATATACTAAATTAGAATCATTCTAAACAATGACAATTGTCATTTAATTTTTAGATTGACTTTGTAAAAGTTTAATATCAGAGATTAGGCGCTCAATATCTTCATTATCGGTACCGTCATAGAAACCTCTAATCTGACGTTTTTTATCAACTAAAATAAAATTTTCGGTATGAATAAAATCTTGTAACCCACCGTCTCCTTCATCTAAAACAGCAAAATAACTTTTTCGAGCTAGATCGTAAATATGTTTTTTAGGCCCCGTTGTAATATTCCATTTAGCATCTATTACGCCTTTATCTATAGCGTATTGTTTCAAAACTGGAACACTATCCATAATTGGCGTTACGGAATGCGATATAAATTTAACGTCGTCATCATTTATAAACACATCTTGTAATTTAGCAATGTTGTTCGTCATAACTGGGCAGATAGTCATGCATCTGGTAAAGAAAAAATCAGCAACATAAATTTTGTCACTATAATCTTCTTGAGTTATAGTATCTCCATTCTGATTTATAAGTTTAAAATCCAGTACTTTATGATTTCTTCTTATATGTACTAAACTTTCATCAACCAATCTTGGATTTACATCTGCGGGATTGTAAACTGGTAGTTTTTTTTCAGGTGTTAATAATGAATAGATAGCATAAATCATTATTACAGAAAAGAAAGCCATAATAATTAATGTAGGAACCGATTTTTTAAAGAATTTTAAATCCATTTTTCTTGTAAAATTAAAACACAAATTTAGTACAATTAGCGATATTAGTTACCTAACTATTCTAAATGTTTGTTAAAAGGTTGATTTACCTTATTAATCGCTTTTTAAAACTGTATTTAAAACCGTACATTTGTGCGATTTTATTTTGAAACGAGCATGTAAAATAAATTATCGCTAAAAACTATTACACATAGCGAACAGCATGTGACCTTTAAAAACAAATAATAAAAGACACAAGAAAATACATTTATGGAAATATTGATTAAAGCTTCACAATTTATTTTAAGTTTATCGTTTTTAATTGTGCTGCACGAATTAGGACATTTTATTCCGGCAAAAATATTTAAAACCCGCGTAGAAAAATTTTATTTATTTTTCGATTATAAATTCTCTTTATTTAAAAAGAAAATTGGAGATACTGTTTATGGTATTGGTTGGATTCCTTTAGGTGGATATGTAAAAATATCTGGTATGATAGACGAAAGTATGGATACCGAACATCTTAACAAACCTGCTGAACCATGGGAATTTAGATCTAAACCAGCGTGGCAGCGTTTAATTATAATGTTAGGTGGTGTTACTGTTAATTTTATTTTGGGAATTGTAATTTATATTATGATCACCTTTGTTTGGGGAATAGATTTTGTAAAACCAGAAGGAGTAAAAAATGGATTTGCTGTGCACGAAACTTTTAAAGAATACGGATTTAAAGACGGTGATGTTATTACAAAATTTAATGGCGTAGAACCTTTAGATGTTACAGACGTAAATAAACATTTATTTTTAAGAGAAATTACTTCGTTAGATGTAATTCATCAAAATGGAGAATCAGCAACTATTGCAATTCCAGAAGATATAGGAAGTATTATGTGGGAAAAAGGGGTTATGGAACCTTTTAAAGTTAGAACAAATGCAGTAATTGATACAGTTATTGTTGGTTCTCCGGCAGATATATCAGGAATTTTAAAGAATGATAAAATAATTTCTGTAAATAATACACCAGTTGCTTTTTGGCAAGATTTTTCTGAAATTGCTGCAAATTCTACGGAAGATAAATTAACCTTAGAAGTTGAAAGAAATGGAGTTTCTAAAACAATAGCTATAGTTCCAAATGAAGATAAAACCATTGGGGTTTCTAATTATAGACAAAGTGGTTTAGATGTTCAACATAAAGATTTTAGCTTTTTAGAAAGTATCTCTAAAGGAAACTCTTTAGCTATATGGACTTTAAAAGATTATATAACACAATTTAAATACGTGTTTACAAAAAAAGGAGCTACTAGTATTGGTGGTTTTATCGCTATTGGAAATATTTTTCCAGCAACATGGAGCTGGCAATCTTTTTGGAGCATTACAGCATTTTTATCTATTATGCTTGGGTTTATGAATTTACTTCCAATTCCAGCTTTAGATGGTGGGCACGTCGTGTTTACTTTATATGAAATGATAACTGGTAGAAAACCAAACGATAAGTTTTTAGAATATGCCCAAATAACAGGGTTTTTAATTCTAATAGCATTGCTTTTACTAGCTAATGGAAATGATATAGTAAAGTTGTTTTCTAATTAAAAGATAATAAAATTTACAACAAAAAGCTGTCTTAAAATTTAATTTAAAGGCAGCTTTTTTGTTTCATAACAATCAAAATTGATTAGATTTACAGTTGGTAAAATTTATAGCTAATGTTGGTTGTTTTACAAATTAAAAATGTTGAAACTAAATTGAAACTCATATTATAATGAACAAACTTATAACACTTGTGTTAGCACTCCTTTTAACTGCTTGTAGTCAGTCAACCACAGTGAAAAAATCAGATGAATTTGATAGCGAAATTGCAAAAAAGATTTCTAAAAAACCTATAATGGGTTGGGCAAGTTGGAATAATTATAGAGTTAGTATTAATGAAGACATTATAATGTCTCAAGCAGATGCTATGGTTGCTAAAGGTTTAAAAGATGTTGGTTATTCATATATTAATACAGACGATGGTTTTTTTGGAGGAAGAGATGAGAATGGTAATTTATTAGTACATAAAGAACGTTTTCCTAGCGGAATGAAATCACTTGCAGAATACATCCATTCCAAAGGGTTAAAAGCAGGTATTTATTCTGATGCCGGTATTAATACTTGTGCCTCTTATTGGGATAAAGATACTATTGGAGTTGGAATGGGTTTGTATGGGCACGATAGAAAAGATTTAACCTTATTTTTAAAAGAATGGGATTACGATTTTATAAAAGTAGATTGGTGTGGAGGCGATTGGTTAGGCTTAGATGAGGAAACCAGATATACCGAAATTGGTAGCATTATAAAAGAAGTAAAGCCTAGTGCAGTATATAATATTTGCAGATGGGAATTCCCTGGAACTTGGGCAACACAAGTTGCAGATTCTTGGAGAATTTCTGGAGATATTGATAATAAATTTCATTCAATTTTAGCAATTATAGATATAAATGCCGATCTATGGATGCATAGTTCTTATGGAAGATATAATGATATGGATATGCTACAAGTTGGTAGAGGTATGACTTATGAAGAAGATAAAGCGCATTTTTCTATGTGGTGTTTAATGCAATCTCCACTTTTATTAGGAAACGATTTAACAACTATGAGCCAAGAAACTACAGAAATAATTACAAATAAAGAAGTTATTGCGCTAAATCAAACAGAATTTGTATATCAAGCCAGACGTATGGTTGATTATGGTGAGTTGGAAGTTTGGGCAAAACCATTGGTTTCAACTATTAGTGGTGAAGTTGCAGTTGGATTGTTAAATAGGTCTAATAAAGCAACTACTATTTCTTTTAATTTAGAATCTGTAGGTTTAGATGCAGCTGCGTCTTATACTATGCGCAATTTATGGTCTAAAAAAGATTTTCCTGCTTCTACAAATAATGAAGTTTCTTTTGAAGTTCCTGCTCACGGAATTGTTGTGCTTAAAATAAAAGGGAAAGCCTTTCCTTATAATGTGTTTCAATATAAGAGTGAAGAAATCTAAGATTTTCCTTCCCATTCATTATAAAACTGCTGAAGAAATTTTTCCATATACTGGTGACGTTCTTCAGCAATTTTTTTACCCGAAACCGTGTTCATTTTATCTTTTAACAATAATAATTTTTCGTAAAAATGATTGATAGTTGGCGCTTCAGAATTTTTGTACTCCTCTTTTGTCATGTTTAAGTTTGGAGCAATTTCTGGATTATAAAGTTGCCTGTTTTTAAAACCACCATAATTAAAACATCTTGCAATACCAATTGCTCCAATAGCATCTAATCTGTCAGCGTCTTGTATTACATCTAATTCTAGAGAAGTGAAATTTTGTTCAAAATTCCCGCCTTTAAATGAAATGTTGGTAATTATCTTTTCAATATGAAGTATAATTTCATCAGGTACTTTTTCGCTTTCTAAAAATGCCCTCGCTACTTTTGGACCCACAGTTTCATTTCCATTGTGAAATTTTGAGTCTGCAATATCGTGTAATAAGGCACCTAATTCAACAATAAAACTATTTACATTTTCATTTTTAGCAATTAGTTTTGCATTGTTCCAAACACGTAAAATATGAAACCAATCGTGACCGCCTTCAGCATTTTTTAACATTTCTTTGACAAAGGATATGGTATTTGAAAGTATTTGTTCTTTATTCATTTTTTAAAAATAAAAAAATCCACTCTATTAAGAATGGATTTTTGTGTTATTAATTTCAAAATATTTTAACAAAATTCTTCGTAAGCTCCTGCTAAATTTGAAGCAATAACCTCAGCTGGTCTTCCTTCAATATGATGACGTTCTAACATATGAACTAAAACACCATCTTTAAATAATGCAATTGCTGGTGAAGATGGAGGAAAAGGAATCATAAATTCTCTTGCTTTTCCTGTTGCTTCAGCATCAACTCCTGCAAAAACGGTTACTAAATTATTTGGAACTTTGTCAGCTTGTAATGAAGCAATAGCTCCAGGTCTACAAGTACCAGCTGCACAACCACAAACCGAGTTTACTACTACTAAAGTTGTTCCTTCATCTTTTTTTAAAACTTGCTCAACTTCTTGAGCTGTGTGTAATGATATAAAACCTGCATTTTCTAATTCTTGCTGCATAGGTCTTACCAATTCTGATGGATACATATTTTTAATTTTTTTGTTAGACGTTATTTGTCGCAAATATAAGGGTTTAATTACTAAAAGTTTATTAATATTTTAACAAGTGTCCTTAAAGTTAACTTTAACTATCCTAATATTTCAATGTATATTTGTGCTTTCAAAAAAATAATATGGCAAATTTTATAAAATGGTTGGGTGCTGGATTAGGCTTTGCAGTTGGTGGACCAATAGGAAGTGTTTTAGGATATGTAGTAGGGAATTTTATTGAAGGATTTACAGTTGGCGATGTGGAACGTGCCAGAACTTATTCTAATTCAAGTAGAAATTCGCAATCGGGAGATTTTGAAATAAGTTTATTGCTGCTATCGGCGGTTGTTATTAAAGCAGATGGTAAAATAGATGAACGTGAATTATCTTATGTTAGGTTGCATTTTAAAAACATGTATGGTGAAGAAAGAGCCAATAATGCCTTTAAATTGTTTAAAGGATTTATAAAAAATAACAATATTTCTACTCGTCAAATTTGTATGCAAATTCGTCAGAACACCACGCATGCAACACGCCTACAATTGCTTCATTTTTTATTTGGACTTGCAAAAGTTGACGGAGCAGTTATTGAAGCCGAAGTAAATGCTGTAAAAACGATTGCGGGTTATTTGTATATAAGTCAACAAGATTTTGAATCGATTAAAGCTATGTTTTATGATAGCTCTGAAAGTGCTTATAAAATATTAGAAATTGAAAAGTCTGCTAGTAACGATGAGTTAAAAAAAGCCTATAGAAAAATGGTTAAAAAATACCATCCAGATAAACTACAGCATTTAGGAGACGAACATGTAAAAGGTGCTGAAGATAAATTTAAACAAGTGCAGAAAGCTTACGAACAAATTCAAAAAGAAAGAGGTTTATAAATAAAATTAGGACCTTTTTTTATTTTAAATATACTTCAATAGCTGTTGGTCCTTCCAAAACAGTTTTTACAATTTGTAAAGTGCCATCTTCACGAGAAATAATATGCCATTTTATTAATGATATTTTCATATCAACAATCTCAATGCCTGTTATAGAACGTGGATGTACACAACTTCCGTCATTAAAAAAAGGCAATTCGTAAGGTTCGGGAAAACGTGGGCGATGGGTATGACCCGATATTACCATTTGGTTGTTATTTGCCAAGATCCACTTTTTAAGTCTACGCTCAACTTTAATTAACTCTTTAAAATTTTTAGCAGGACTTGTAGGATCTTTTATGCCAATTACTTGTAAAGGTTTCCATAAAACCCGAACTAAAAACCGACTCCATTTCCAACATACATAATTATAAAAATCTGCTTGATGACCGTGAATTAGCAATATGTTTTTATCAAATCCTTCTGGTTCTAAAATAATACCTTCATTAAAAATTAAACCAGTTAATAAATCTTTGTTGGTTCCAGAAATTTTATCAAAATAGGTATCTAAAAGTTTAGCAGATTTCTTTTCGCTTTTTAAAGTCATATCATGATTTCCCCAAATCATGTGTAATTTCTTTTTTAAATGAAATTCACGTAATAACATAAATGAATTTTTATGTGCTTCAAAAATTTCATTAAAAAACAGGTTTTCCCATAATTCAATTCCATCACCTAATTCAATATAAGTAAAATCATTTTTAAGATAATTTCGTAACGCGTGGTAATAAATATTGCTGTTGTTGGCAAAATCGTCTGCATAACTATTATCACCTCTATGGCAGTCGCTAAAAAATATAAATTTAGAGTTCTTTTTTAGAGGAATTCTTTTAGCGTTTTTATAAGAATTAGATATAATATTTTGAATCATATTTGGATATAAAATAAATGCAAATATAAACTTAATTTAAATCTGTTAAATTCAACTAATTAACTATTTAATTTTTTACAATTTATGAAATGATATTTTCAATAAAATCCGTAATTTCGCAAACTAATTGAATTAAAGCATAAAAATGAGTAAAAAGTTTAGAGAATATAAGGGTTTGAACCTCACTAAAGTAGCAGATGAAACTTTAGCGTTTTGGGAAAAGGAAGATATTTTCGAAAAAAGTATAGCTACAAGGAGTGAAAATAAACCTTTTGTGTTTTTTGAAGGGCCTCCTTCAGCAAACGGTTTGCCAGGAATACACCACGTAATGGCACGTGCTATAAAAGATATTTTTTGTAGATATAAAACCCTGCAAGGTTTTCAGGTAAAAAGAAAAGCTGGTTGGGATACGCATGGATTGCCAATTGAATTAGGAGTTGAAAAAGAATTAGGAATTACCAAAGAAGATATTGGTAAAAAAATAACTATAGAAGAGTATAACGAAGCTTGTAAAAAGGCTGTTATGCGTTATACCGATGTTTGGAACGACCTTACAAAGCGTGTTGGTTATTGGGTAGATATGGAAGATCCGTATGTTACTTACAAACCAAAATATATGGAAACTGTTTGGTGGTTATTAGCCGAAATGTACAAGAAAGGTTTAATTTATAAAGGTTATACCATTCAACCATATTCTCCAAAGGCGGGAACTGGTTTAAGTTCTCACGAATTAAATCAACCAGGAACCTATCAAGATGTTACAGATACAACTGCGGTTGCACAATTTAAAGCGATAAAAAATACCTTGCCAGAAATGTTGCAAAACATTGAAGGAACTATTTACTTTTTAGCTTGGACAACAACACCTTGGACACTACCTTCAAATACAGCTTTAACCGTTGGGAAAAAGATAGATTATGTATTGGTGAAATCATTCAATCAATATACGTTTGAACCTATAAATGTAATTTTGGCGAAGAATTTAGTTGGAAAACAATTCACTAAAAAATTCTTTACTGTTGAAAATGAAGCACAGCTTTCTGAATACAAAGAAAACGACAAAAAGATTCCTTATATAATTGTTAATGAATTTAAAGGAGCCGATATTTTAGAAGCTAAATACGAACAATTATTACCATATGCATTGCCATATAAAAATCCAGAAAATGCATTTAGAGTTATTGCCGGAGATTTTGTAACAACAGAAGATGGTACAGGAATTGTACACACCGCTCCAACTTTTGGTGCAGATGATGCTTTGGTAGCAAAACAAGCAAGTCCAGAAGTACCACCAATGTTAGTATTGGACGATAATGGAAATCCTGTTCCTTTGGTAGATTTACAAGGAAGATTTACCAAGCATATGGGTGAATTTGCAGGAAAATATGTTAAAAACGAATACTATAATGAAGGCGAAGCTCCAGAACGTTCGTTAGATGTAGATATTGCAATAAAATTAAAAGAAGAAAATAAAGCATTTCACGTAGAAAAATACCGTCACAGTTATCCTCATTGTTGGAGAACCGATAAACCAGTATTGTATTATCCATTAGATTCTTGGTTTATTAAAGTGACCGACAAGCGTGATAGAATGTTTGAATTAAATAATACGATTAACTGGAAACCAAAGTCAACTGGAGAAGGACGTTTTGGAAATTGGTTAAAAAATGCAAACGACTGGAATTTGTCTCGTTCGCGTTACTGGGGGATTCCATTGCCAATCTGGAGAACCGAAGACGGAACCGAAGAGCTTATTATTGGTTCGGTTGAAGAGTTAAAAGCTGAAATGAAGAAATCAGTGGAAGCTGGATTAATGAAAGCTGATATTTTTGCCGATTTTGAAGTTGGAAATATGAGCGAAGAAAACTACGATAAAATTGATCTTCATAAAAATGTAGTTGATGCAATTACCTTAGTTTCTCCAAAAGGACAGCCAATGAAACGTGAAAGCGATTTAATTGATGTTTGGTTCGATTCAGGATCTATGCCTTATGCACAATGGCATTATCCGTTTGAAAATAAAGAACTAATTGACGATAAAAAATTCTTTCCAGCAGATTTTATAGCAGAAGGAGTAGATCAAACTCGTGGATGGTTTTATACCTTACATGCAATTGGAACCATGGTTTTTGATTCTGTAGCTTATAAAAATGTAGTTTCTAACGGATTGGTGTTAGATAAAGAAGGCAAAAAAATGAGTAAACGTTTAGGAAACGCCATAGATCCGTTTGAAACAATGGATAAATATGGTGCAGATGCTACACGTTGGTATATGATTTCGAATGCAAATCCTTGGGATAATTTAAAATTTGATATTGAAGGTATAGATGAAGTTAGAAGAAAATTCTTTGGAACATTATACAATACATATTCATTCTTTTCATTGTACGCCAATTTAGATAGTTTTACCTACGCTGAAGATGAGATTGCTATTGAAAAAAGGCCAGAAATTGACCGTTGGATTTTATCTGAATTAAATACATTAATTAAAAATGTAGAAAAATTCTACGAAGAATATGAGCCAACAAAAGCTACTCGTTCAATTCAAGAGTTTGTTGGAGAAAACCTTAGTAACTGGTTTGTGCGTTTAAGCAGAAGACGTTTTTGGAAAGGAGATTACCAACAAGACAAAATTTCAGCATACCAAACATTATATACGTGTTTACTAAATGTTGCTAAGTTAGCTTCGCCAATTGCTCCATTTTATATGGACAATTTGTATAAAGATTTAATTTCGGTTTCAGGTAAAGAAAATTTTGAATCTATACATTTGGGTGAGTTTCCAAGTTATGATGAAACTTTGGTAGATACAAAGTTAGAGCACAAAATGCAACAGGCTCAGAAAATATCTTCTATGGTATTGTCGTTACGTAAAAAGGAAATGATAAAAGTACGTCAACCATTGCAAAAAATTATGATTCCTGTTTTAGATCAAGCAGACAGAGAAGAAATTTTAGCTGTTGAAAACTTAATAAAATCCGAAGTAAATGTTAAAGAGATTGAACTGATTGATGATGCTTCTGGAATGTTGATAAAAACCATAAAACCTAATTTTAAAGTACTTGGGCCTAAGTTTGGAAAAGATATGAGATTTGTTGGTCAAGCTATCCAAAATTTAACGCAAGAAGACATTGCAATTATTGAAAAACAAGGCGAAATATCTTTAAATATCAACGAAAAAGTTGTAAATTTAACTTTAAACGAAGTAGAGATTACATCACAAGATATTGAAGGTTGGCTAGTAGCAAATCAGGGTGGTTTAACGGTTGCTTTAGATGTTACAATAACAGATGAATTAAGAAAAGAAGGTAACGCTCGTGAGTTAATTAACAGAGTGCAAAATTTACGAAAAGAATCTGGTTTAGAAGTAAATGACAAAATTAAGTTAGTTATTCAAAAAAATGATATATTAGAGCGCTCAATTGAAGCGAATGAAGAATATATAAAAACAGAAACTCTAACAAATGAGTTGGTGTTTGAAGAAATAGTAGAAAAAGGCACAGAAATTGCTTTTGACGATGTAAATACCAAAATATTAATTCAAAAAATTTAAGTTATGAATGAAAACACAAATAGATATTCCGATAAAGATTTAGCTGAATTTAAAGAAATAATTCTGAATAAAATTGCCTATGCAGAAGAAGACTTGGGCTTGTTAAAAAGTTCATTTAAGAACGATAGCAATAACGGTACAGATGATACTTCGCCTACTTTTAAAGCATTTGAAGAAGGTTCTGAAACAATGTCTAAAGAGGCAAATGTCCAATTAGCTATTCGTCAAGAAAAGTTTATTAGAGATTTAAAAAACGCTTTAATACGTATAGAGAATAAAACCTATGGTGTTTGTCGTGTTACAGGAAAACTGATTAAAAAAGAACGTTTAAAGTTGGTTCCACACGCTACATTAAGTATTGAAGCAAAAAATATGCAACAATAAATTATATAATTTTTTAAAAAGGGAGCTTCCTTTAATTAGGAAGCTTCATTTTTTTTGCCACCAAGTAAAAGCCCAAAAAGTTGAAAAAAGCAATTACAATCATAGTTATCATATTATTAATAGATCAAATTAGTAAAATTTATATAAAAACTAATTTTTTGTATGGAGAAGAAGTCGTGGTTTTTGATTGGTTTCGTATTTATTTTATTGAAAATAATGGAATGGCCTGGGGAGCTGAATTTGGAGGGAAATCAGGAAAATTATTTTTAACAATATTTAGGCTATTTGCTATTGGAGGTATTGGCTATTGGCTGTATTCTTCAATTAAAAAAAATGCACCCAATATTTTAATTGTAGCTATTTCACTAATTTTTGCAGGTGCAATGGGTAATATTATAGACTCTGTTTTTTATGGAGTTATTTTTGATACTCCAATAAATGGAGTAGCTACTTTGTTTGCAGAAAAACCTTACGGAGAATTATTTTATGGAAAAGTAGTTGATATGCTCTATTTCCCAATTTGGAGTGGCAATTTACCAGAATGGTTACCAATTTGGGGAGGTAAACCTTTTACTTTTTTTAATGCTATCTTTAACGTTGCCGATACTGCAATTTCTACAGCAGTTGGTATATTAATTGTTTTTAACAAAAAAGCTTTTCCAAAACACGATTAATTTTTTTTTTTGTAAAAAATGTTAAATAAATATTCTTAGCTAAATACTAATCGTATATTTGCGATATACTTATGAAAAGAACTACAAATACCATAGCTTATTTAGCTACTACTGAAGATTTAGCTCGCTTTGCAAAGGCATTGGGACATCCTACGCGTATTAAAATTTTAAATTATTTAGAAAGTACAACTTGTTGTTATACAGGTGATTTGCTAGAGGTTTTACCATTGGCGCAATCAACAATTTCTCAACATTTAAAGGAATTGAAAGATGCAGGTTTAATTCAAGGAACTGTGAATCCTCCTAAAATTAAATATTGTATAAATGAAGATAATTGGTTAAGAGCTAAAACGTTATTTAATGATTTTTTTAATAGAAATATTGATAAGAATACCTGTAGTTAAAAAAAAATTAAATATATCAATCGTTTATTTGCGATTAAGTAAATTAAAAATTGAAAAGATGACAATTCAAGAAATTAAGAAACATTTAAGTAATTTAAAAACAATAGCATTTCAATTGCCAGATGGTAAATTAGTGCCACATCATTTTCACGTAACTGAAGTTGGAAAAATTACAAAACATTTTATAGACTGTGGAGGAACATTAAGAAATGAAGTTGTTGCGAATTTTCAGTTGTGGGAAGCCAATGATTATGACCATAGATTACATCCTGAAAAATTGATTCATATCATTGAGTTATCAGATAAACTTTTAGACTTTGGAAACTTAGAAATTGAAGTTGAGTATCAAGGTGCAACTATTGGTAAATACGGATTGGATTTTGACGGAACAAATTTTTTGTTAACAACAAAGCAAACAGATTGTTTAGCAAAGGATAATTGTGGAATTCCGCCAGAAAAAACAAAAGTTAAACTTTCAGAGGTAGGCACAACTACATCTAGTTGTTGTCCTCCAAATTCTAATTGCTGCTAATAAAATACGTTTAAACTTAAAAATAAATATAAAAAATATAGATAATGAAAATAATAAAAATATTAGGCACTGGTTGTCCAAGTTGTGTAAGTGCAGAAAAAGTAGTTTCAGAAGTTGTAAACGAATTAAACATAGAGGCTAAAATTATTAAAGTAACCGAAATTATGGATATTATGATGTACGATGTTATGAAAACTCCTGCCATTGTTATTGATGAAAAAGTTGTAATAAAAGGAAAAGTACCAAGTAAAGATGAAGTAAAAGCACAATTAGTAGATAATTTTGCAAATAATGCTTGTTGTTCAGATGATGATTCTGGATCTTCTTGTTGTTAAACAAATGTAAATGAGGTTACTTGTTGCTGATAATTATAACATCAACTAAAAAAACGATATGCTATTTCAAAAAATAATTAACTCTTTTGGTGTGTTGAAAAATATGGAGATTTCAACTGAAAGAAAAGAAATATTACAGCCAATGATTGATTATATTCAATCGAAAGCTGAAACCAATAGCGATATAAATTTAAATTTTATTTGTACGCATAATTCACGTAGAAGTCATTTATCGCAAATATGGGCACAAACAGCTGCACATAATTTTGGAATTAAAAATGTGTATTGTTATTCAGGTGGAACAGAAGCTACCGCAATGTTTCCAATGGTTGGTGAAACATTAGAAAAGCAAGGATTTCAAATTACAAAATTAGCTAAAACAGAAAACGCTGTTTACAGTATTAAATATGCCGAAAATGCGCATCCGGTAATTGCTTTTTCTAAAAAATACGAAAATAATTTTAACCCAAAAGGTGAGTTTGCAGCAATAATGACTTGTGCGCATGCTGATGAAAATTGTCCGTTTATTTTTGGTTGTGAAACTAGAATTGCAGTAAGATATGATGATCCAAAAGCATTTGATAATACACCACAACAAGCTGAGAAATATTTAGAACGAAGTAGGCAGATAGCCTCAGAAATGTTCTTTGTATTCTCTCAAATTAAAAAGTAAAATAAGTGTCATTTAGGCTGCAGTGGAGAAATTTCAATTTTAGATATTGAATAGCTTCACTAGAAATGGCAAAAGAATTAACTAAAAAATGAAAAAACGACTTAAATTTTTAGACAGATACCTAACACTATGGATATTTTTAGCAATGGCTGTTGGTGTAGCTTTGGGATATTTCTTTCCTCAGATGTCAACAATAACAGAATCGTTATCCGTTGGTACAACAAATATTCCATTGGCAATCGGATTAATTTTAATGATGTATCCGCCATTGGCAAAAGTAGATTACAGTTTAATTCCAACCGTTTTTAAAGACACTAAATTAATGTCAATGTCTTTATTCTTAAACTGGATTGTAGGTCCAATTTTAATGTTTGTATTAGCGGTAATTTTCTTAAAAGACGAGCCAGGATATATGTCTGGATTAATTTTAATTGGTTTGGCACGTTGTATTGCAATGGTAATTGTTTGGAACGATTTGGCTGGAGCAAGTAGAGAATATGGAGCAACTTTAGTAGCATTAAATAGTGTTTTTCAAATTATAACGTATAGTTTTTATGCTTGGTTATTTATCACTGTTTTGCCAGATTATTTAGGTTTAGAAGGTTTTGATGTAGATATTTCTATTGGAGAGGTTGCTCAAAGTGTAGCAATTTATTTAGGAATTCCATTTTTAATGGGATATTTAAGCAGATATTTTATAGTAAAATATAAAGGATTGGATTTTTACAACCGAAAATTTATTCCAGCTATTTCACCAATAACATTAGTCGCTTTATTGGCAACAATTGTTTTAATGTTTAGCTTAAAAGGCGATTTAATTGTTGAAATCCCTATGGATGTGTTAAAAATTGCCGTGCCATTAGTTATCTATTTTGTACTCATGTTTTTTGTAAGTTTCTTTATGGGAAAAGCAATGAATATCGATTACAAACGTAACGCAGCGGTTGCATTTACTGCAACTGGAAACAATTTTGAGTTAGCAATTGCAGTCGCTATTGCTGTATTTGGAATAAATTCTCAACAAGCATTTACTGGCGTTATTGGACCCTTGGTTGAAGTACCAGTGTTAATTGGCTTGGTAAATGTTTCACTTTGGTTAAAGAAAAAGTATTATTCAAATTAAGTTGATATGAAAGATTTTTGGGAAGAAAGATACGGCGCTGATGAGTTTGCTTATGGTGTGGAACCAAACGTGTTTTTCGAGAAAACTTTAAAAGATCTCAATTTAAAAGGTACAATTTTATTACCTGCTGAAGGCGAAGGAAGAAATGCTGTTTTTGCAGCTAAAAAGGGTTTAAATGTTACTTGTTTTGATATGAGTAATCAAGGCAAATTGAAAGCTCAAAAATTAGCAGCATTAAATAATGTTCACATTAATTATGAGGTAGCTGAATTTTCTAAAATTGAATTTAATAAAAACTCGTTTGATGTAATAGCTTTAATTTATGCACATTTTCCTCCAAATGTAAAATCAGAATATCATAAAAAAATAGTGACGTATTTAAAAAAAGGCGGGATTCTAATTTTAGAAGGATTTAGCAAAAATCAACTTGAAATTAATAAGGAAAATTCAGCGTCTTTTGGTCCAAAAAATATAGATATGCTGTATAATATTGAAGGTATTAGAAATGATTTTTCAACATTAGAGATTGTTAAATTACAAAAAGAACTTATAGATTTAAATGAAGGAATTCATCATAAAGGGAAAGGATCTGTAATTCGTTTTATTGGTAAAAAAATATAATTACGTATGTTCGATTGGATTCAGAAACTTGCAGATTGGTTGGTATTTGATGTTTTTAAATTGGAATCAGGAAAGCATTTAACCGAAGCACTAAATTTCTTTATTTACGATTCTATAAAGATTCTATTACTGGTTTTTGTAATCATCTTTTTTATGGGAATTGTAAACAGTTATTTTCCAGTTGAAAAAGTGAGAAATTATTTATCACGCAAAAAATTATATGGTTTTGAGTATTTAATGGCTTCACTTTTTGGTGTAGTAACTCCATTTTGTTCGTGCTCATCGGTGCCTTTATTTATAGGTTTTGTAAAAGGAGGAATTCCTTTAGGAGTTACCTTTGCTTTTTTAATAACTTCTCCTTTGGTTAATGAAGTTGCTATTGGATTATTTATTGGGTTATTCGGGTTAAAAACAACCATAATTTATGTAATAAGTGGTGTTTTGTTGGGTACTATTTCTGGAATAATTCTTCAAAAATTAAAACTTGAAAAATACTTATCGCCTTGGGTACAGCAAGTTTTAGAGAATAGTAAAAAAGAAACAGAAAAATTTGAGTCTGAAAAGACATCATTAAAAGAGCGTTTACCTTCAATATGGAAAGAAACCAGCACTATTTTAAAGGGAATTTTACCTTATGTAATTGTTGGTATTGCTATTGGTGGTTTAATGCACGGCTATATTCCTGAAGGTTTTTTTGAGCAGTATTTAAGCAAAGATAATTGGTTTGCAGTACCAATAGCAACAATTATAGCTGTACCAATGTATTCTGGTGCTTCAGGTGTTTTGCCAGTAATTCAAGTATTGGTTTCAAAAGGAATTCCTTTGGGAACTGCTATTGCTTTTATGATGGGAGTTGTAGGTCTGTCGCTACCAGAAGCTATGTTATTAAAAAAGGTAATGACTATAAAATTAATAGCCATTTTCTTTTCTGTAGTAACAGTTTGTATTATAATTTCAGGGTATGTATTTAATATTATTTTTTAATCATATAAATTTCACAAAATGAAAAATTTACAGTTAATAGTTTTATGTTGTTTAGTTTTTGTATCAACGTATGGGCAATCAGTTAACAAAATTGAAGTGATTGATTTTCACTCAACACACAGGTGTATTACTTGCAAAGCAATTGAATCAAATACTAAATTGGTTCTAGAAACTAATTTTGCAAAAGAATTAAAAGATGGGGTCATTAGCTTTCAAATTGTAAATGTTGATGATGAAAAAAATTATAAGCTTGCTGAAAAATTTCAAGCTACAGGTACTGCATTATTTTTAAATGTAATTACCAATGGAGAAGAAAAGCAAATTGATTTAACGCAATTTGGTTTTAAGTATGGAAAAAATAAAGCGGAATTCACAAAAAGATTGAAGAGTAGAATAGAAAAGCAACTAAGTAAAATCTAATGGAATTTTTACAGACACTACTTGAAAATTATAATATCCCTATTTTATCGGCTTTTATTTTGGGCTTAATGACAAGTATTAGTCCTTGTCCCTTAGCAACAAACATAACAGCTACAGCTTTTATTTCAAAAAATATTGCGAGTAAAAGAACTGTTTTTTTAAGTGGTGTCATTTATTCATTAGGGAGAGCCTTCAGTTATACCGTTATTGGGTTGATTTTATATTTTGGAGCCAGTAAATTTCATGTTGGACGCTTTTTTCAACAAAATGGCGAAAAATATTTAGGACCGTTGCTTATTATTTTTGGTTTGATAATGTTGAATATAATTCGATTAAATTTTTTAGGAAAATTTAATTTTACGGAAAAATTATCAGAAAAATTTATAAATAAAGGGTTGTTAGGCTCGTTTTTAATAGGTGTTATATTTGCTTTGGCATTTTGCCCTTATAGTGGTGCATTGTATTTTGGGTTATTAATTCCCATGACAATTTCTAGTTTTGATGGTTTGTATTTGCCTATAATTTTTGCAGTAGGAACAGGAGTTCCAGTAATTTTATTTACATATTTATTAGCTTTTACGGCTTCTAAAATAAGCGTTTTTTATAATAGAATTTCTAAGGTTGAAAGATGGACACGCACTATTGCAGGAATAGTTTTTGTAATTGTAGGCTTGTATTATATTTTTATATTTGCAGGAATTCTAGAATAGTTAACAATTCTAAAAAAAGTTAATGGTGTTTTTTTAAACGTTTGTATAACTTCTATTTAATATTCTAAATTGGAAACAAATAAATAAGTCTAAAATGAGTGAAAGGAAAAAATTATTAGTAGCAGGTATTGTATTTATAGTTACATTTTTAGTGTTTAGAGCTATTTTTTCAAATTGGGATACAATAAAGTCCTTTTTTTAGGAACTTAAAATGTAAACGACCCTCTTATTTGTGGGATAACTTTGTACTTTATGAGCTCTAATTTTTTAGTTAAGATTCAACAGAAATTAGCTCTTGTTTTAATTCTTCAACAAACTTTACTAAATCGTCAATTTCTACGTGATCCATCATAATAACTTTATACCAGCTATTTGCACCGTTATGCGTATCTGGAACAAGTCCAAATTTATGAGCTATTTTTTCAGGAATATATTCTGATTTTAGGGTTACAATATTCATAAAAGGATCTCTAAAATATTCAATATTTAGAGCGTCCATTTGTTTTGTAAACCAATTAGTACGCAATAATAAGGTGTTAATTTTTTCGAACCATCCGTAATAACCATAGCTAAATAAGATCATCCAAACAGCAATAGCATTTGCTCCAGATCGGCTTCCAACAATGGTTAAATCCATTCCGTCTACATATTGAGCCTCTTTGGTTAGTACGTTTTCAATCAATCCTTTTCTACATAAAAAAACACCTGTTCCGTAAGGTGCTTGTAGCATTTTATGCGCATCAATTGTAATAGATGAAACATTAGGGTTTTCAAAGTTTATGGTAGATTTTTTATTTGAAATCGGATAAATAAATCCACCAAAAGCACCATCAACATGAATTTTATAAGCAACTTTGTGTTTTTCTAAAATTTCGGCATACGTATCTGGATTATCAACAGAACCAAACATAGTTGTTGCCATATTGGAAATAACCATAAAATATTTTTTTCCATTAGAAATTAACTCTTTTACAATACGGTCTAATTCGTCTTTTAAAATTTCTCTTGAGTTAAAGTCAACAGGAATACTTACATTCTCAATACTTAATAAATTAGATCCTTTATGTACTGAATAGTGTGTGTCTTCAGAAGATAAAATCACCATTTCATCTAAAGTAGCATTATATTCTTTTTTATATAAATTTCGATAAACCCATAATGCCTGAATGTTAGCTTCGGTACCTCCAGTAGCAATATAGCCATCATACTCATTTTCTTTTGCCTTAAAAATATCAACCGCTAATACTTGAATAATTTCACGTTCTAATTCTTGAGAACCTTTAAAAGCCTCTTCACTTTTTCCTAAAGTATGGCAACCAATGTTATTCGGGTTTGCAATAAAAGATTTTAGTAATGGAGATTCATCTAAAAAAGAACCACTGGTGTTAAATACATTCTCATCTAGCCTTGAAACTGGATAGCCCAACGCCTTGCTGGTTTGAAAATTTACGTTTGCATTTAATGCTGTATCAATTCTTTTTATTAATTTTTCTTTTGAATACTTTTTCCAATACTTCATGCTAAATTGAATTGTGAATTATATAAAAAATTATTATTTTAAACCTAAATTTTAAATTTTTCGCAAAAATATGTAATTTTTATGTATTTAAATTAATTTAATTAAGAATTTTAGGAGGAAACTAAAATCCGTATAAAAAGTAGTACTTTTATTTTTCTAAACAGTAAATTTTTTGGAATTAGAAATTCAAATAAAAACCTTGCCAAATCAACCAGGTGTTTATCAGTATTATGATAAAAATGGGACTATTTTATATATAGGAAAAGCTAAAAACTTAAAAAAAAGAGTTGCTTCGTACTTTAATAAAAATCACGAATACGGAAAGACGAAAGTTTTAGTAAAAAAAATAGCCACAATTAAGCATATTGTTGTTAATACGGAAACTGATGCCTTATTGTTAGAAAATAACCTAATAAAAAAGTATCAGCCAAAATACAATGTAATGCTGAAGGATGATAAAACTTATCCTTGGATTTGTATTAAAAAAGAACGTTTTCCTCGCGTATTTTTAACAAGAAATGTTATAAAAGATGGATCGGAATATTTTGGACCTTATACTTCGGTAAGAACTGTTAAAGCCTTACTAGATTTAATAAAAGAGTTGTACCAGCTGCGTTCTTGTAATTACGATTTAAGCAGAAAAAATGTATCCGAATTAAAATATAAAGTGTGTTTAGATTTTCATATTGGAAATTGTAAAGGTCCTTGTGAAGGCTTGCAAACCGAAGAAAGTTATGCTACAGATATTGTTGCAATTAAAGATATAATTAAGGGGAATTTTAAAGAATCTATTAAGTCTTTTCATCACTTAATGATGAGTTTTGCAGATAAAATGGAGTTTGAAGAAGCTCAAAAAATTAAAGAAAAAATAGATTTATTAGCCAACTACCAATCAAAGTCTACGGTTGTAAATCCTGCCATAACAAACGTTGATGTTTTCTCAATTATTTCTGATGAAAGTTATAGTTATGTAAATTTCTTTAAAATATCTAATGGAGCAATAATTCAATCGCACACCATAGAAATAAAAAAGAAATTAAATGAAACAGATAAAGAATTATTGGAGCTGGCAATTGTTGAAATTCGTCAACGATTTAATTCACAATCTAAAGAAATTTACGTGCCTTTTAAAGTCGATCTAGGCGAAAATATAAAAGTTACAGTTCCTGTTTTAGGAGATAAAAAACGCATTGTAGATTTAAGTGTTAGAAACGCCAAATATTATAGGCAAGAACAGTTTAAGCAAATAAAAATTGTTGATCCAGATAGGCATATAAATAGGCTAATGGAGCAAATGAAAAAAGATTTACGATTAAGTGCAGAGCCAAGACATATTGAGTGTTTTGATAATTCAAATATACAAGGAACTAATCCGGTTGCAGCTTGTGTTGTTTTTAAAAATGGAAAGCCAAGTAAAAAAGAATATCGAAATTTTAATATTAAAACGGTTGAAGGTCCAGATGATTTTGCTTCTATGGAAGAGGTTGTTTTTAGAAGATATAAACGCTTATTAGAAGAAGGGCAGTCTTTGCCACAATTAATTGTAATTGACGGAGGAAAAGGACAATTATCTTCTTCATTAAAAAGTTTAGATATTTTAGGGTTAAGAAATAAAATTGCAATTATAGGAATAGCAAAGAGGCTTGAAGAAATTTATTACCCAGACGACCCTGTTCCATTGTATTTAGATAAAAAATCTGAGACCTTAAAAATAATTCAACAGCTGCGTAACGAGGCACATAGATTTGGAATAACGCACCACAGAAATAAAAGAAGTAAAAAAGCGTTAGAAAATGAATTAGAACAAATCTCTGGTATCGGTAAGCAAACTGTTGTATCTTTATTAAGGCATTTTAAATCTACAAAAAGGGTTGGTTTAGCCTCATTTGAAGAGTTAGAGAGTATAGTTGGAAAAGTAAGAGCAAGCAAAATATATAATCATTATAAAAACATAAAATAACGTGAAAAGAATCTTGATTTTCGCTTTTTTATTTGCCTCCTTAGCAAGTTTCTCACAAGAAAAACTTGCTAAAAAAGATGTTAAAGTTGGGCTGGTTTTAAGTGGTGGAGGTGCCAAAGGATTTGCACATGTTTCAGTTTTAAAGGTATTGGAGGAAGCTGGTGTAAAAGTAGATTATATTGGAGGTACAAGTATGGGAGCAATTGTAGGGGCGCTTTATGCATCTGGTTACAATGCATCTCAGTTAGATTCAATTATTAAATCTGTAGATTTTGATATGATTTTAACAGACCAAATGCCAAGAAAATCAAAACCCTTTTACGAAAAAGAAATTGGTGAAAAATACGCACTTTCTTTGCCTGTTAAAAATAAAAGAGTTGGTATTCCTAGAGCTTTATCAGAAGGGCAAAGTGTACTTAATTTGCTAACTAAGTTAACGCAACATGTAAATAGTATTTCCGATTTTAATAAATTACCGATTCCTTTTGTTTGCATAGCTACAAATTTAGAAACAGGAAAGCAAGAAGTGTTAAGTTCAGGGTTTTTACCCGAAGCTGTAAAAGCAAGTGGTTCGTTTCCAACTTTGTTAGCACCTGTTGAAATTGATGGAAAAATATTAACAGATGGCGGAATTGTTAATAATTTTCCAGTAGATGAAGTTAAAAAAATGGGTGCAGATATTATTATTGGAGTAGATATACAAAGCGGTTTAGATAAAAAGGATAATTTAGGTTCAGCAGTTGCAATATTAAATCAGATAGTTGGTTTTCAAATGTATAAAACGTTAGATTCTAAATATGAAAAAGTTGATGTATTAATAAAACCAGATGTAAATAATTACAATGTAGTTTCTTTTAATAAAATAAATGAAATTATGGAAGCAGGTGATATAGCTTCAAGAAAACAAATGGACAACCTTAAAGCAATTGCAAAACAACAAACTCACTCAAAAAAACTTAAAATTGAAACAAAACAGTTAGAATACGATATTCATGATATTAGTATTCAAGGGAATTTAAATTATACGAGAGCCTATATCTTAGGGAAGTTAAATTTAAAAAAACAAGATAAAACAGATTATAATAAATTAATTGAAAGTATTAATAACCTGTATGCAACTGGAAATTTTGAAAACATACAATATAAAATATTAGATAATAGCATTAATGGTTTAGGAAGTACCTTAAATTTAAAGGTAAAAGAGCATAGAGTTTCAAATTACTTACAATTTGGAGTCCATTTTGATGATTTGTATAAAACAGGTATTGTTATAAATTCAACCGCAAAACACCTTTTTAATAAAAATGATATCATTTCAGCCGATATTATTTTAGGAGATAATATTAGATATAATTTTGATTATTTTATTGATAATGGTTTTTATACCAGCTTTGGAATAAAATCTAGGTATAACAGTTTTGACGCAAACATAAATTTTGATCAAACGAATGTAATTATTGATGAAACTAATATTAATAAAATAAACTTAGTATACGAAGATTTTACCAACCAAATTTATTTTCAAACAGTATTTAGCAGAAAATTTGCGATAGGAATTGGTGGGGAATTCAAACATTTAAAAGCTTTTACAGAAACAATATCTAGTTTAAATAATGATATTGTAAGTAAAGATAAAAGACTGTATTTTGATAATTCAGATTATTTAAATTTAATTGCATATCTAAAAATAGACACTTATGATAAAAAATATTTTCAAAAGTATGGAGTGTTTTTAAATACGGGCTTTAAATGGTTTTTAGGTTCTAGTGATTTTAATAATAATTTTAATTCATTCTCTCAGTTAAATGGGAAATTTGGAGTTGCACATACTTTTTTTGATAAATTAACTACTCATTTTATCTCTGAAGCTGGAGTTACAATTGGTGAAAATAAAAACAGAGCATTAGATTATAATGTTGGTGGGTATGGAGAAAATTTTATAAATTCTTTCATTCCATTTTATGGGTATAATTTAGCAGAATTATCAGCAAATGCTTATTTAAAATCTGGATTAACATTACGTTATCAGTTTTTACCTAAAAACTATATTTCTGCAACAGCAAATTATGCAAGAGTTGAAGGTGATTTATTTAATGAAGGTAAGGTTTTTGAAAACACCAAATCGGGTTATATGGTAGGGTATGGGCTAGATACTTTTTTAGGTCCTCTAGAAATAAATTATTCTTGGTCTCCAGATCATTCTGAAAAGTACTGGCATTTTAATGTTGGGTATTGGTTTTAAAAAAAGCCCTACAGTTAAGCAGGACTTTTATAAGATATTGTATGCATTATTCAATTAATTCACCTTTGTTATTGGTAAATTCAAAATTTAAATATTGATAAGCATCTCTTGGTAAAATTTTAATCCACTTTTTGTGTTTTGTAAACCATCTGTGCTGAATAGATGGGATTCCTTTTTTTAAGTATGCCGCAATAAACGGATGTACATTAAGCACTATCTTTTTATGGTCTTTTAAAGTAATTAATTTTTCTAATTCGGCTTCAATTTTGTCAATAATAACAATTGGAGCCTCAACCTCTCCTAAACCACTTGGATTAGGTTCTTGAGTTTTAATTACTAATTCAGGTCGAACTCTTTGTCTTGTAATTTGAACTAAACCAAACTTACTTGGAGGTAGTATTTTATGTTTTGTTCTATCAAATGCCATTTCATTTCTTAAATGATCATAGAGTTTTTGTCTATGTTCAGCAGTGTGCATGTCAATAAAATCTACTACAATAATTCCTCCCATGTCGCGTAATTGTAATTGTCTGGCGATTTCAGATGCAGCAATTAAGTTAACTTCTAATGCAGTATCTGCTTGAGACATTGCTTTGTTAGATCTGTTACCACTATTTACATCAATTACGTGTAGAGCTTCGGTGTGTTCTATTACTAAATAAGCTCCTTTACTCATAGAAACCGTTTTTCCAAAGGATGTTTTAATTTGACGTTCAATGCCAAATTTTTCAAAAATTGGAAGTTTCGATTTGTATAAAGATACAATAGACTCTTTTTCTGGTGCAATTTCTTGCAGATATTCTTTAGTTTCTAAATACATTGTTTCATCGTTTGTTACAATACTTGTAAAAGAATCATTAAAAATATCTCTTAAAATTGAAGAGGCTCTATTTAACTCACTTAATACTTTTATAGGTGTTTGTGGTGCCTTAGCAAGTCTAATTTTTTTGCACATAACAACCCATCTTTCTAAAGAATTTTGTAAATCTTTATCTAAATCTGCTACTTTTTTGTTTTCGGCAACAGTTCTAATAATAACTCCAAAACCTTTAGGTTTAATGCTTTTAATTAGTCTTTTTAAGCGCTCTTTCTCTTCGGGATCCATTATCTTTTGCGATACGGAAACTCGGTCTGAAAAAGGAACTAAAACCAAATATCTACCAGCAATTGAAATTTCAGAACTCATTCTAGGTCCTTTTGTAGATATAGGTTCTTTAACTATTTGAACTAATAAGTTTTGACCTGTTTTTAAAACGTCAACTATACTTCCATTTTTATCAATGTCTTTTTCTAGTTGAAAGTTTTTTAAAGTGTAATCTTTAATTTTACCTGTACTTATACCTTTTATAAATTTATTTAATGATTTTAACTGTGCACCTAAATCGTGATAATGTAAAAAACCGTCTTTTTCGTAACCTACGTTTACAAACGAGGCATTTAAACCAGACAATACTTTACCAATTTTTGCTAAAAAAACATCTCCAACAGAAAATTTATTTTCGTTAGATTCATTATTTAAGGCCGTCAATCTACCATCTTTTAATAAGGCAAAATCAATATCAGAGGAATTTGATCGTATAATTAATTCTGTTTTCACTCTGAATTGTTTTTATGTTCAAACTAAAAATTTGAACGATTTATAATTAAGTTTTACAGGAATTTTTACCCAACAATAGTTACTATTTGGCAACTATTTATTTCAATGAACTTTTATTAAAGTCAAAGAAAAAGTAAGCTTAGCTTACTTTTTCTTTTTATGTCTATTTGCTCTTGCTCTTTTTTTACGTTTATGAGTAGAGATTTTAGCTCTTTTTCTTTTTTTACCACTTGGCATAATAGAGTGTTATTAATGTTAATAAAATTTTTTAAACTTTTGCTACTTCAACTTTACTTTTTACACCTTCTACAAAAACTTTTGCAGGTTTAAAAGCCGGAATATTGTGTGCTGGTATTTTAATTGTAGTATTTTTTGAAATGTTTCTTCCAGTTTTTTCAGCTCTTGTTTTAATAATAAAACTACCAAATCCTCTTAAGTAAACATTATCTCCTTTTTCTAAGGAATTCTTTACCTCGTCCATAAACGCTTCTACAGTTGCTAAAACATCTGTTTTCTCTATCCCAGATTTATCTGAAATATTTGATACGATTTCTGCTTTCGTCATTTTTAAATATATTTATATATGTTATTATAAAATTAAGACGGCAAATATAGGATATAATAATCAAAATCAAAAAGTTAATTCATTAAAATTTAATCAATTAAAACATGTAATATTGCATTTCTTAAATAAAGTGATGAATTTTTCTAATCAATTAACAGACTGGTATTTACATAATAAAAGAAGTTTGCCTTGGCGCACCACCAAAAACCCTTATTACATTTGGTTGTCTGAAATTATTTTACAACAGACAAGAGTAGATCAAGGAATGTCTTATTATTTTAAGTTTGTGGAGCAGTTTCCAACAGTTTTTGATTTAGCAGTAGCTTCAGAAGAAACAGTTTTAAAATTATGGCAAGGTTTGGGTTATTATTCCAGAGCTAGAAATCTGCATTTTTCTGCAAAATATGTAGTTAATGAGTTGCAAGGTGAATTTCCTTCAACTTATAAAGAGCTTTTAAAGTTAAAAGGTGTAGGAGATTATACAGCTTCGGCAATAGCTTCTATTTGTTTTAATGAACCAACAGCGGTTGTTGATGGAAATGTTTACAGAGTATTGTCTCGTTATTTTGGAATTGATACTCCTATTAATACAACAAAAGGTATAAAGGAGTTTAAACAATTAGCCCAGGAACTTGTAAATACTAAAATTTCTGGAATATATAACCAAGCAATTATGGAATTTGGAGCAATACAATGCAAACCTCAAAATCCAGATTGTAATAATTGCCCTTTAAATAATAGTTGTATTGCATTGTCTAAAAATGCTATAAAAACATTACCTGTAAAAGAAAAAAAACTTAAAATTAGAAAGAGATACTTTAATTATTTGGTTATTCAAACTCAAAATAATAATACAAAATTGGTTAAAAGAGAAAAAGGAATTTGGTTAAACATGTACCAGTTCCCTTTAATTGAAACCGATGAGCCAATTAATCAGCAACAATTAATAGAACACAATACTTTTAATGAATTGTTTGATTTTGAAAATGTAACAATTAAACTACATACTAAAATTGTGAAACCACATAAATTATCGCATCAACATATCTATACAAAGTTTTGGATTGTAAAAACACCTAATTCCTTAAAATTTAGTCACTCATGGAGCGATATTAAAAAATATCCTGTTCCGGTTTTAATAGATAATTTTTTAAATGAATTTAATTACAACTAAAATTTTTAGTACTTTTGATTAATAAATAATATGTAAAAAAATGGCTGGAACCATAAACAAAGTAATTCTTATTGGACATTTAGGAGACAATGTAAAAATGCACTATTTTGAAGGTGGAAATTCATTAGGCCGTTTTCCTTTAGCTACTAATGAAACCTATACCAATAAACAAACAGGAGATAAAGTAACAACAACCGAATGGCATAATATTGTTGTTAGAAATAAATTGGCCGAAATTTGTGAAAAATATTTAACTAAAGGAGATAAAGTATATTGTGAAGGCAGAATAAAAACCCGTCATTGGGAAGGTGAAGATGGTTCTAAAAGATATACAACAGAAATACATGTTTCAGATATGACTTTTTTATCAACAAGTAAGGAGTTAAATACTTCACAGCCTAAAGTTGAAAATAAAAAAGTTGAACCTCCTCAAAACGATACTTCTACTAATGAAGTTGAAGATGATTTACCATTCTAAGTTTAATTTAATTGAAAATAATTGGATCCTGAACCCACATTTTTAGTCACTAATTTTATTGAAAGTTTTAATATTTGGTTGCTTGTTAGCTTGGCAACGCTATTTTTATTGTTAATTCTTTCAGCATTAATCTCTGGTGCAGAAGTCGCCTTTTTTTCTCTCTCTAAAGCTTCCTTAACAAATACTATAGATTCCAATAAGCAAAAAATAGTTGATGATTTGCTAGAAAATCCGCAAAAGCTATTGGCTACCATATTAATTTCAAACAATTTTATTAATATTTTAGTGGTATTGATTTTTGCTTACATTGGCGAGATTATTTTTACCAATATTACATCCGATTTGCTCAAATTTTTAATTGAAGTTATTTTAGTTACATTTTTAATTTTACTTTTTGGTGAAGTATTGCCAAAGGTGTATGCAACTAGAAATTCATTAAAATTTGCGATTTTTATGGCAGTTCCATTAAAAGTTTTAAATTCACTTTTATCAGTAATAAGTTTGCCTTTAATGAGTATAACTAATAATATTGAAGCCAAATTAGGCAGAAAAAAATCTAACCTTTCTGTAGAAAAATTATCTCAGGCCTTAGAATTAACATCAGATGAAGCCACCACTAAAGACGAACAAAAGATTTTACAAGGTATTGTTAGTTTTGGAAATACAGAAACAGGTCAGATAATGACCCCAAGAATTGATGTTTTTGCACTTTCAAGCAGTGAACCTTACAATGTTATTATTGATAAAATTGTTACAAAAGGATTTTCTAGAAATCCTGTTTACAATGAAAATACAGACGATATTATTGGAGTATTATATGCCAAAGATTTGCTTCCACATTTAAATAAAAAAGATTTTAAATGGCAAGAACTAATTAGAGAGCCTTATTTTGTTCCAGAAAATAAAAAGTTAGATGATCTTTTAAAAGAATTTCAAGAAAAGAAAAACCATTTGGCTATTGTTGTAGATGAATACGGTGGAACTAGTGGTGTAATTACACTTGAAGATGTAATTGAAGAAATTGTTGGAGATATTAACGATGAATTTGATGATGATGATATTTCGTATTCTAAACTAGATGCAAATAATTTTGTGTTTGATGGTAAAACTAATCTAAAGGATTTCTACAAAATATTAGAAATTCAAGAAACCGAAGTTTTTGATAATAATAAAGGAGAATCTGAAACAATTGCTGGATTTATTTTAGAAATTTGTGGAAGATTCCCTAAAAAAAATGAAGTAATAAAATTTAAACCTTATACGTTTAAAATTGAGTCTATGGACAAGAAAAGAATCAAACAAATTAAAATTACAATTAACAGAAATCTATAAAATATTAAATGAAAAATTTTATTTTTATGATAGCCGTGGTTTTAATAGTTGTTTCTTGTACAAACAATGCCTTGCCAAAACCAAAACCTTATTTAAAGCTACAATATCCAGAAAATAAGTATGTTTCTTTTAACTCAAATTGTCCTTATACATTTGAGTTTTCTGAAATGGCATTAATCACTTCAAAAGAAAACTGTTGGACTACCATTAAATATCCGAAATTAAAGGCAACAATTCATATTACATATAGAGAGGTGAACAACAACTTAAATGAAATTTTAAGAGAAGTTGAAAAACTAACCTATGAGCATACCATAAAAGCAGATGCTATTCCGAATGCATTGCCTTATGAGAATTTTGAAAAAAATGTATTTGCTAAATTGTACAATGTTGAAGGAAATGTAGCTTCAAACATTCAATTTATGGTAACAGATAGTGTAAAAAATGTTCTTGCAGGTTCTTTGTATTTTTATACAAAACCAAATTACGATTCAATTTTGCCTGCAATAAAATATATAGAGAAAGATATTATTCATTTAGTTGAAACTTTAAAATGGAAATAAACAAAAAATACAAGTACACAAAAACTATACGAAATTGGCTTTTATTAGGTTTAATAATGCTTATTGGTCAGGTTATAATTGGTGGTATCACTAGGTTAACAGGCTCTGGACTTTCAATTACGCGTTGGGATATTATTACAGGAGTTGTGCCACCTTTAAGTGCAGAAGATTGGTTACATGAATTTACTTTGTATAAAGAAACACCTCAGTTTCATAAAATAAATTCCACGTTTACCATACAAGATTTTAAATTTATTTATTTCTGGGAATATTTTCATAGACTTTGGGTGCGCGCCTTAGGATTTATATTTTTAATTCCTTTTGTAATTTTTGTGGTTAGAAAAAAAATTAATGGCTATTTAATTAAAAGATTGGCTTTAGTAGTTTTTTTAACAATTTTAACCGCCTCAGCAGGTTGGATTATGGTAAAAAGCGGCTTGGTAAATAGACCTTGGGTAAATGCTTACAAGCTTACAATTCATTTTATGTTAGCCTTGTTAGTGATAACTGCAATGCTTAAAACTATTGTAGATGTTTATAATTTTGGAACACGCAAAGTAATTAAATCTAAAAAAATAGTTTCATTAGTTATAGTTATAACGTTTATTCAAATGATTTTTGCAGGGTTAATGTCTGGTATGCGAGCAGGTTTGTATTATCCGAGTTGGCCAGATATGAATGGTGAATTTTTACCAGCAGTTTTATTAAAATCTGAAAACTGGGTTTGGGGAAATATGATAAATTACGATAGTTATTTATTTGCTCCTGCATTTATACAATTTACACATAGAATGTTGGCCTATTTACTATTAGTAATAACAATTTATATGTTTTTAAAGCTGAAAAATAAGGTAACTGTATTTAGCAAAAGATGGCTAAATGCCTCTTTAATTTTAGTTTTGTTACAAGTTGTTTTAGGAATATTAACTGTACTTAATGTTGAAGGTAAAATACCTCTGTTTTTAGGCACAAGCCACCAACTAGTAGGTGTTTTATTTTTAATGAGTTTGTTGTTTTTAAATTATTCTTTAAGAAAACTAAAGGCATAAAAAAACTCCAATTATTAAATTGGAGTTTTAAAGGTTTAATTAAAAAGTTTACTGATTTATAACCTCTTTAACTTCTTTTTTAATTATTTCAGCACCTTCTTTTACTGTTGCTTTAACAGTATCAGCAGCTTTTTTAGCATCAGCGCTTAAGGAGTCAATTGCTTTTTCTACACCTTCTTTTACATCCTCAGCACCCTCTTCTATTGCATCTTTAGTTTCTTCTGCAGCATCTTTAAGGTCGCTTTTAGCAGCTTCAACTTCAGTTGAAACAGCATCTTTTAGTTCTTTTTTTTCAGTTTCTTTACAAGAAATAGTAATTACACTAATTACTACAATTGCAATTAATAATTTTAATGTTTTCATTTTTTAGATTGATTTTGAATTAATTAACTACAAATAAACAATAAATTCTTAACTAATAATAAAAACATTTTGAATTTTTTTTATAAATATCATTATTTTTTAGATGTTTTTCTTAACAATTTAACCTATTTCTGTAGTTTGAAATTGCAGGTAGTTTTAAATGATAATATTTAATTTCAATATTTTTCTCAAGAGAAAAAGTTTAATTGGCTATAATTATTTTTTGTGTTGCTGTCCCTTTATCAGTTTTAATTTTAACATAATACACTCCATAATTAAAATCATCTAATACAATATCTAAATTGTTTTTTGTATTATTTTCAATACTTTTTATTGGTTGCCCTATACTATTAAAAATTTTAATTGTTGAGGTTAATTGCGTTGAAAACTGAATAAATAAAATTTTATCATTAGTTAAAACAGTAGGGAAAATAGTTAGGTTTTTATTTAAATAATTATAGTCATCAACAGGTAATGTAAGGTTTTCATAGTTACAAGCTCCAGTACCAAAATCTACAGTAAAATTGTTAATATTAATTTCAGCACCTTCCCAAGGTTCTGGTGAAGGATTATGATAAGGAACAATATTATATCCATTGTCCTCGAACGGTGTTCCTTTATCGTATGTTATATTTGTAATTCCATCACTAGCAAGAATTTCTATATTATTAGGATATAGGTTGGTGTCAGTAGTTGCCATTAATCCAATATTAAATTGAATTTCATAAACGGTAATACTTTTAATTGTTTGAGGACAACTTTGTGAAAACAAATTTGTTTTCAATAAGAATAATAGAAGAAAAAAGAATATTTTTTTTTGACAATTAACTAATAATTTATTCTGTATCCTCATCTAAAGCCTTTTCATCAATTAAATCAATTTTCGTAGTTTTAGTAACGGAGTATAAATCACCACCTGCTATTTTACTGATTTCTTCTGCAATGGCTTCTTTGTTTAATTTGTTTGAATCAAAAGTAAAAAGTCCTTTTTTAGATTCAAAACTTACCTTTGCATATGTAACGCCTTCAACTTTAGAGAGTTTAGATTGTATTAATCTAGCACATCCAATTTCACAGGTCATTCCTTCAATTTCAACCTCAATACTATTATAATTGGCTGCTATTTCAGTTTTATTTTTAGTCTCTGTAGATTTTTTTTGAGTTTCATTACATGAAAACGCTGCAAAAATAAAAAGAAGAACGATTAATTTTTTCATAATGGGCTAAATTTTAAATATTTATGCAAAAGTAGCAACTAATAATTTTAAATCCGAATATTTATCCGAATTTTGCATTTTTATTAACAACAATGGAAAATAGAAATTTACGTTGGGTTTATTTATCTACACTTGCCTTAATTTGGGGGAGCTCTTTTATTCTAATGAAGAAAGCTTTAATAGGTTTATCACCAATACAAGTTGGGGCTTTAAGAACATTATTTACTGCTATATTTTTAATTTTAATTGGAGGTAAAAAAGTATTTAAGATTAAAAGACGGCATTGGTATTATTTGACTTTAAATGGACTTGTTGGTACTTTTTTTCCTGCTTTTTTGTTTGCCTTTGCCATTGATAAAATTGACAGTTCTATTGCTTCAATTTTAAATTCTTTAACACCACTAAACACTTTAATCTTTGGAGCTTTAGTTTTTGGATTTAGTTTTAGAAAACGACAATTAATAGGTGTTTTAATAGGCTTAGTTGGAACTTTAATGCTTATTTTAAAAGGAGCAGAAGTAAATCCTAATCAAGATTATTTTTATGCAAGTTTTATTTTAATAGCTTCAATTGGTTATGCACTAAATGTTAATATTTTAAAAAAGTATTTATTTGATTTAGATGCTTTAAGTATTACTGTAGCTAATTTTGTACTACTTATAATACCTACATTAATTGTGTTGTGGTTTACAAACTTTTTTGAAACTTTTGAACTTAATCAGTCCACTAAAACAAGTATGTTTTATTTGGCAATTTTAGCTGTTTTTGGTACTGGCTTGGCAAAAATTATGTTTAATAGGTTAATACAAATTTCTACGCCCATATTTTCGTCTTCTGTTACATACTTAATACCGATTGTGGCAATTACTTGGGGAGTTTTAGATGGAGAAAAAATAAGCTTATTTCAAGTTGTTTCAGGTGTTATCATTATGTTTGGAGTGTATTTAGTAAACAAATCTAAATAAAAAGCTGTCTAAAAATTTTACTTTCTAGACAGCCTTTTTTAGTATTTAAGAAGCAGGTGTATTAAAAATCTTCTTCAGAAACTCCTTCGTTTACTTTAGCATCAATTAATTTGAATTCAACTTTTTGTGGGCCTAAACTTCCTGTTTTAGTTCCTGCAAATTTAACGCCATTAAATTCTTTATAATCGCTATAAGTTGCTTCAGTTTTTTGAGTTTGACCACCCATACTTACTGTTTGTACTTCTTTAACTTTTAAACCAGTTTCAATATCAAAATAAATATCAGTAGAAACAATTTCTCCTTTTGTAGAAATTACATAAGCATCTTTACCATCTAAAGATTCAATACCAGACAATTTAGAATTTTCGTTGTTTAGTAATCCAATTTCTAATAAGGTACCTAAAGTGTTTGTCATTTCAGAAGCCATATTTTCTGGTAATGGTTGCTTATTCATAGTAACACCATCTTTGCTCATTACTATTTTTTGCATTACGTTACCACCCATACTTGTTTCGTTAGCATATTTAGTAGCTGTTCTTTTTTCGGTACTTGAAACTACATTGCCCATTACTTCTGCTTCATAAGTAACTAATGTGCTTTTTAGAGCTTTAATTTTATCTGCTCCACCAATAGCATTAAAATAGCCATCAATTACAGATTTTTTGGTAACGCCCTCAGCAATTGATGCTGATTTTTCTGAAGCTTCTTTAGCTGCAGCTGTAGCTTTTAAAACAGACTCTTCAGTTGGTTTAAAGATTACTTCGAAAGTTTTTGCGTTTGAAATTAAACCTTTTGTATATTTTTGAATGTCTTTAACAGTAATGTTATTAACAATTTCTTCGAAATTTTCAGGGTCATTCATATTATAATCTTCACGATAAAAGTTTCTTAACAAACTCATATCGTATCTGTTATAATTTTTTAGATCTTCTCTTTCTTTTTTATAATTAGTTAATGTTTTATCAAGATCTAATTGTTGAATATCTCCGTTTGCTATTTTTTTAATTTCATTGTGAACAATACCAACTAGCTTTTCAACTTTTTCTGGATCACAATCAAACGAAACTGAAATTGAAGCTTCATTTACGGGTCTTTTAGAGATGCTGCTTCTAGCTGAGGCGCCGTAAGTTCCACCTTCTTCTTCTCTAAGTGTTTCGGTATATCTCAATTGAAGAATATCTCCTAAAGCTTTTGCAAGCATCGCATTTTTTAGAGAGTATTTCATGTTGTTTTTATACGAAACTCTTACAGAACTTTTAGGGTCTTCCATTTTAAGAAAAATATCCTTATCAATAGCATTTGAAACCCAATTAACAGAATTGTCTTTCCACATTTCCATTTCTTTGTTTGTGTCTAGACTAGCAATATATTTTTCTAATAAAGGTTTTATGTTCTCTTTTTCAACATCTCCAACAATAAAAAATTCAAAATCAGCTGCATTGTTAAATCTCTCTAAATAAATTTGTTTAGATTTTTCAAATGACATCTCATCTACTAAATCTTGATTAAAAATACGTTGTGTTGGGTGATTTTTACCGTAAAGTGTAGTTGTTAAACTATCGTTCATTTTTTCACTAATATTCTCGCTTCTTCTAATCAGGTAGTTTTTTACATTTTCCATTAAAACTTTATATGCATCTTCTTCAAAACGAGGTTTTTCAAATGTTAAATAAACCATTTGAAGCATTGTTTCAACATCTTTTGTTGAAGATGATCCAGAAACACTTTCTGATAAAGAAGAAATGTTAACCGACGTAGATGCTGTTTTACCAGCAAGTACTTTTGGTAAGTCTGTTCTTGAAAAATCACCTAAACCAGAAAACTGAGCTACTCCAGTTGTAAGCGCAGCAGAAGCTAATAAGTCATTTTCTAATAATGAAGTTCCACCATAGCTTATGGCACTTAACTTTACGTCATTTTCGTTTTTATCAGCAAATTTATAGTGAACTTTTATGCCGTTACTTAAGGTAAAGGTAGTTGCTTCAATTTCTTTATTAAAGTTTTCTGAAACTATTTTTCCTTCATTTATCTCTAAACCAGAAATTAGTGTTTTTCCACTAAAAGAATCTTCATAAGCAGTAATTGAATTATCATTTTCCACTTCGTTAATAATTGCTAAAGTAGTTTCTTTAGTTAAATTATTATTTCCTTTTACACCAGTTACAACAACAGCTCTGTTGTTTTTGGTGTATAATGGTTTTAAGAAGTTGTTAACTTCTTCTAAGTCAAGATTCTCAAAAATATTTTTTGCAATTTCATATTCTTTAACAAGATCTGTCATTGTTTCATTCTCAAGGTAATTTTGTTGAATTGTTCTAATAATTCTTCCGTGAGAAATATCGTTTATTTTAGCAATTTGAGTTTCGTAGTTGTTTTTAATTTCTGCAATTTTTCTAGTCATTTCTGCCTCGGTAAAACCAAATTTAACTGCTCTGTTTAATTCTGTTAAGGCAGTCTTAAAAGCCTCTTGCTGTTGGTTTGGTTTAGGATATACTGCAAGGCTAAGTTGTTTTTTTGTTCTTACAAAATTTCCGTAATTAAAACGTGCCGCCATAAAAGGAGCATCTGGTTTTTCAGTTATTTCACTTATTCTAGAAGATAACATAGAACGAACCATGCTACTTATTAAAGATTCTTTTAAATCTTTAACCGTTTGGTCTGCTAATGTTCTAGGATGATTGATAGTAAATGAAATGTTTGAAGTTGTTACTTCTTCATCCATAGCAACTGTAAATAACATTTCTTCATTATCTGGAATTTCAACTAAAAAACGCTCTTTTGGGTTTTCTACAGCTGGAATATTTGAAAATTGTTTAATGATTTTTTGTTCAATTTCATCTACATCAATATCTCCAACTACTGCAATAGCTTGTAAATCCGTTCTGTACCAGTCATGGTAAAAATCTCTTAAGGCTTTGTATTCAAAACCTTCTACAATATCCATTAAACCAATTGGCAATCTTTCGGAGTATTTTGAATTACCAAACATAACTGGAAGAGTTTGCTCTAATATTCTCATCTGCCCGTTTTGTCTTGTTCTCCATTCTTCTTTAATAACACCTCTTTCTGCATCAATTTCTTCTTCGGTTAATAAAAGGTAATTAGACCAATCGTTTAAAATTAATAAAGATGTGTCTATTAAGCCATCTTTAGTTGGAATGTTGTTTAAATTATACACAGTTTCATCAAAAGATGTGTATGCATTAATGTCTTTTCCAAATACAGCTCCGTGTTTTTGAAGTGTATTTAAAATACCTTTTCCAGCAAAGTTTTTTGTTCCATTAAATGCCATATGCTCTAGAAAGTGAGCCAAACCTTGTTGGTTGTCATCTTCTAATACAGAGCCTACATTTTGAATTATATAGTAACTCGCTGCATTTTTAGTTACATCGGTACTATAAATATAGTAAGTCATTCCATTCTCTAGTACCCCTTTTTTTATTTTCTGGTTAACGGGTAGCGGATCTTCTAAATTTACTTTTTGCGCATAAGTATTAAAACTTAAAATTAATGCGAAAAAGCTTAAATAATAAAATTTTCTCATAGGTGTTAAATTGATTGAATTAAGATTAAATATTACATACTTGTAGTATGTTTTTTCTTTTCGTTACAATTTTTTTTAAAAATTGAATTCAAATTTAATTTTTTTAAAATTGTTTTAACTCCTTTTTAAACAAATTAACGAAACATTAATATAATATTTTATAAGAGGTTAAAAATGAGTGCTTTCTTATAGTTGAATTTGTTTTGTTGAATAAGAAAAAAACTTTATATTTGCACCCGCCTTAATAGAAAAGGTAATTATTTATTAATAAAGCGAATAAAAACAATACGTATGTATGCAATTGTAGAAATAGCAGGGCAGCAGTTTAAAGTAGCGAAAGACCAAAAGGTTTACGTACATCGTTTACAAGAAGCAGAAGGAGATAAAGTTTCTTTTGATAAAGTACTTCTTTTAGAAAACGACGGTACAGTAACAGTTGGCGCCCCAGCTATCCAAGGAGCCGAAGTAACGGCTAAAATTTTAGGTCACTTACAAGGTGATAAAGTAATCGTTTTCAAAAAGAAACGTAGAAAAGGATACAGAAAAAAGAATGGTCACCGCCAAGCTTTAACTGAAATTCAAATTGAAAGTATTGCTGCAAGTGGTGCTAAAAAAGCAGCTCCTAAAAAAGAAGCAGCTCCAAAAGCTGAGAAAGCTGTAGAACCAAAAGCAGATGCATCGAACGATTTAAGTTCAATGACAGTTGCTGAATTAAAAGCTTTAGCTAAAGAAAAAGGTCTTGAAGGCTACACTTCTTTAAAGAAAGCTGAATTAATTGAAGCATTAAGCAAATAAGAACCAACATTTTAAAACCATAATATCATGGCACATAAAAAAGGAGTAGGTAGTTCGAAGAACGGTAGAGAATCAGAATCGAAACGACTAGGAGTAAAAATATTTGGTGGACAAGCTGCTATTGCAGGTAACATTATTATCCGTCAAAGAGGAACTCAACACCACCCTGGTGAAAACGTATATATGGGAAAAGATCATACTTTACACGCAAAAGTGGATGGTATTGTACAATTCCAAAAGAAAAAAGACAACAGATCTTATGTTTCTATTGAGCCTTTTGAAGCTTAAGAAATAATTTTCTTTAAATTTTAAAAACTCCCAAACTAGTAATTAGTTTGGGAGTTTTTTTATGGGCTTATTTTGTACATTTGCTGTCTATGTACTTTTTATACAACATACTTATTAGTTTTGCAGGTTTTGTTTTAAAAATCGTTCCACTTTTCAATAAAAAAATAAAACTTTTTGTTGAAGGTCGCAAAGAAACTTTTACAATATTAAAACAGCATATTAAAAAAACAGACACTGTTATTTGGGTGCATTGTGCTTCATTAGGTGAATTTGAACAGGGCAGACCAATTTTAGAGAAATTAAAGGGAAAACATCCTACAAAAAAAATAGTATTAACTTTTTTTTCGCCATCTGGTTACGAGGTTAGAAAAAATTACAACGGAGCCGATGTAGTTTGCTATTTACCGTTAGATTCTAAAAAAAATGCTAAAAAATTTCTGAATAGCGTCCATCCAGAAACTGCCATTTTTGTAAAATATGAGTTTTGGCCAAACATATTAAATGAACTAAAAACTAGAAAGATTAACACCATTTTAATTTCAGGTATTTTTAGAGAAAATCAAGTGTTTTTTAAAAGGTATGGCGGTTTTATGCGCAAAGCTTTAAGTGCATTTTCTTATTTTTTTGTACAAGATAAATTATCTGAAACATTATTGAAAAGCATAAATATTGAACATGTAAGTGCCTGTGGAGACACACGTTTTGATAGAGTTTATGAAATTACAAAACAAGATAATCAACTCGATTTTATTTCAGAATTTAAAAATGATACCTACACCTTGGTTGCAGGAAGCACTTGGAAAGAAGATGAAGAATTGTTAGTTAATTATATAAATAATGAAGCTTCGGAAAAAGAAAAATTTATAATTGCACCTCATAATATAAATTTAAAAGATGTTAAAGAATTAAAGAAATCAATTTCAAAAGAGGTTGTTCTATTTTCTGAAAAAGAGGGTGGAAATTTAGAGAATTATCAGGTTTTTATCATAGATACTATCGGAATTTTAACAAAAGTATATAGTTATGCAGATATTGCGTATGTTGGCGGAGGTTATACAAAATCTGGAGTTCACAATGTATTAGAACCAGCAACTTTTGGTTTGCCAATTATTATCGGTCCAAATTATAATAAATTTATTGAAGTAAAAGAATTAGTTGCTAAGGAGGCTTGTTTTTCGGTAAATAATTCTCAAAAATTATCCGTACTTTTAAGCAGTTTCTTTATTGATAAAATTAAAAGATTAGAAACAGGTTCAATAGCATTGAATTATGTGATTAATAAAACAGGGGCTACCGCAAAAATTTTAAAATACTTAAAATGATTAGAGAAAAATTAGAGAACTTTTATTCTTATGTTTTTGAAAAAGAATTATTAGATGAAATTGAGCAAGTTGGAGTGTATAAAAAATTACGTGAAAACGAATTGTTAGTTGATTTAGGTGATCAAATGAAAGGAGTTCCGTTATTATTAGACGGTGCTATAAAAATTGTAAGAGAAGATAAAAAAGGAGAAGAAATATTACTGTATTTTTTAGAAAAAGGAGATACTTGTGCAAGTTCTTTTGCAAGTGCTATTTCAAATGGTAAATGTGGTATTAGGGCTATCGCAGAAAAAGAATCTGAAATAATCTTTCTTCCAAAGGAAAAACTAGATGATTGGTTGGTAAAATACAAAAGTTGGAGAAATTTTGTAATAGATAGTTATAATATTCGTCTAAATGAAATGATGGAAACCATAGATACTTTGGCATTTATGAAAATGGATGAGCGATTGTACAAATACCTTAAAGATAAAGCTCAAATATTACGTGAAACTACTTTAAATACAACGCATCAAGATATTGCTTATGATATGCATACCTCTAGAGTAGTAATTTCAAGGTTGTTAAAACAGCTAGAAAATGAAGGGAAGATAAAACTGCATAGAAATAAAATTGAGATTCTAGAGTTTTAAGTATGTAACAAAAGTTACATAACAGCGTAAATTATACAATATTTTTACAGCTCTAACTAACTAATTAAAAAAATTATGGAATTTATTACACAACCTTGGGCTTGGTATGTTGCTGGACCCATTATTGCCGTAGTCATGTTTTTATTATACTATTTTGGTGAGCGTTTTGGAGTTTCTTCAAATTTAGAAACTTTATGCTCTATAGGTGGTGCTGGAAAATTTGTTGATTATTTTAAAATCGATTGGAAGCAAAACTCTTGGAACTTAATATTTGTTGCTGGTGGAATTACTGGCGGATTTATAGCTGCTCAATGGCTTTCACCATCAGAAGCAGTTGCTATAAACCCACAAACAATTAAAGATTTAGCGGATATTGGAATTCAAAATGCAGGAGCTACGTATTTACCTGAAGAAATTTTCAGCATTGAATCAATGTTAACACTTAAAGGCTTTTTAATTCTGTTAATTGCAGGAATTATGGTTGGTTTTGGAGCACGTTGGGCAGGTGGTTGTACTTCAGGTCATGCAATTGTGGGCTTAAGTAATTTTGAACTTCCTTCGTTAATTGCTGTTATTGGATTTTTTATTGGAGGTTTGGTTATGACCTGGTTTTTATTACCATTATTATTTTAAATAAAGAGATATGAAACATATAAAATTTTTTTTAGTAGGAATACTCTTTGGAATAGTAATGAGTAAAGCAGAAATAATTTCGTGGTACAGAATTTACGAAATGTTTAAATTTCAGTCGTTTCATATGTATGGAATTATTGGATCTGCAGTTGTTTTAGGAATGGTAAGCATGTTGTTGTTTAGAAAAAAAATGGTAAAAACATTTGAAGGAAATGAAATTCATGTGCCACCAAAAAAATCAGGATTGTATCGTAATTTACTTGGAGGTATTTTATTTGGTTTAGGTTGGGCGCTTGCAGGTGCTTGTCCAGGACCAATGTTTGTGCTTATTGGTAAAGGAGTAGTTTCAATCTTAGTAGTAATTTTTGGAGCTACATTGGGAGCTTTTTTATATGGTTATTTTAAAGATAAACTACCTCATTAAATAATTAGACGTATAAATTGAGCAGGCTAAAAAGTTTATTCCCTTTTTAAAATACAAATAAAAAACAGCATGTAGTCGTTAAAAATATAATACAGACACATGAAAATAGACGAAATAATAGATACTCATTTTTCTAAAGTATTTGAAATAAAATTACAACAAGAACTTTGTAAATATGGCATTTTAAAACATGCTGAGCCAGATCAAATTATCTTAGAAATACGCAGAAATACAAGCTTTATACCTATAATTGTTTCTGGAGTTGCAAAAGTTATGCGCCGAGATGGAAAAGGAAATGGTATTTTTCTACATTATTTATCAAATAAACAAACAAGCGCTATTGCTATTTCTTATGCGCTAGAAAATAAAAAAAACGAAATTAGAATAAAAGCAGAAAGCATTATTACTTATATTGCAGTACCAGCAAAGATTGTAAATTTATGGTTCGAAAAGTACAACTCGTGGAGGTTGTTTTTTTTAAAATTAAATCAAGAACAAACAGCATCATTATTAAATTTAATTAATGATATTGCTTTTGAAAATTTAGAATTTAGGGTTTTAAAATATATTGAAAATTCAAGTTTAATTTACAATAATAACATTATTAATAGGAAACATTTTGATATTGCAAGAGATTTAAAAGTTTCAAGAGAAGCTATATCCAGAATTTTAAAAAAGTTAGAAAAAGAAGAAGTTGTAACTTTAGGAAGAAATAAAATAACATTAAATTAATGCAGTTAACGGACAAATTTGGTAGAAAAATTTCGTATTTAAGATTGGCAATTACAGACCGATGTAATTTACGATGCCAATATTGTATGCCAGCTCAAGGTATAGATATTGTTAAAAGAACAGCATTGCTTTCCTACAAAGAAATGTACAGAATTGTTAGAGTACTTTCAGAATTAGGAGTAGATAAAGTCAGACTTACTGGAGGAGAACCTTTTGTGCGTAGAGATTTTGTAAATTTTTTAGAATCACTTTCTTTTAATGATAAATTAAAGGAAATAAATATTACAACAAATGGTGCATTAATTTCTAATCACATTAAAAAATTAGAAAAATTAAATATCAATGCCGTCAACTTAAGTATTGATAGTTTACAAAAAGTAAAATTTGCCCAAATTACTAGAAGAGATGTTTTTGAAAACGTGTACGATACTTTTGAAAAATTAGAAAAAAGCAATTTAAAATTAAAGCTGAATGTAGTTGTGCAATCTGGTTTTAATACCGATGAAATTATAGATTTTGTTGAATTGTCTAAAGAAAAAGATATTGCTGTTCGGTTTATTGAAGAAATGCCTTTTAATGGAAAAGGACAAAGAACCATGCAAGAAGTTTGGGATTTCAATAAAATTATCGGGCATATAAAAAATAACTATTCAGATGTTGAAAATGTGCTTTCAAAAAAATCTTCTACTTCAAGAAACTATAAAATTCCAAATTACAAGGGTACTTTTGGAATAATACCAGCATTTACACGTACTATTTGTGCCGATTGCGATAGAATTAGAATTACTGCCACTGGAATGTTTAAAAACTGCCTGTTTGATGGTGGTGTTTTTAATGTACGTGATTTTATTAGAAATGGAGCTAGTGATGATGAACTAAAAGAATTATTCATTAAAACAGTCCATAAAAAACCTAAAAACGGATTTATCGCAGAAGCATCTAGAGATAGCGATGTTTCGGAAAGTATGTCTACAATTGGAGGGTAATTTAATTGATAATTAA
>Ga0193955_1000029_pt1 | contig 97194 bp, 75 predicted proteins | sample BB_6_MG_FD_140343 | JGI IMG/M metagenome (GOLD analysis project Ga0193955, IMG submission 140343) | Microbial mat bacterial communities from the Broadkill River, Lewes, Delaware, United States - BB_6_MG | ecosystem: Environmental > Aquatic > Freshwater > River > Microbial mats | place: USA... | reverse complement strand
AGGCCAATTAGCCGATAAATCTTGGCAAGAAAAAATAACATTGAATATCAGTACATCGATGGTCAACAGTACCGCAGAGGAAGACAACGGTGTTGCGCAATGGTGGGCTAAAAGTAAACTTGATCATTTAATTAGATTACGCCATCGCAGTGATGCTGAAACTCAAACAGTCCTTAAAAAACAAATTACTCAATTAGCTATTGAGCATCAATTATTGTCACCATTTACCAGTTTTATTGCTGTTGAAGAAAAAATTAGTAGAAAAAAAGAGGCCGCATTAAAAACACAGTCTGTAAAAAATTTCATGCCTAAAGGGTCAACACAACCTATACCATTAGCAAACACTGCACTAGGTATAGCTCAGTATTATTATTCGGGTTTGTTTTTCATTGTAATGGCGATGCTGATGCAATTGTTTAAAAAAATAAGAACATAAACTATGTTTAAAAATAAATTTAATGATGGATTTATATACAAAATAATAAGAAAAAACTTTTCATCTTATTTAATATTATTAATGCTAATTATCGCTTTTATAAGTTTTGCACAAGGAAGTTACATGTTTTTAAAAGCTAATGTAGCGCAGTACTTATTAAACCAAGCTTGGGAAAAGCAATCCATCTATGAGAAAAGTAACACAACAAATACAGCAGAAGGCAGCCAAATAAAACCTTGGCCTTGGGCTGATTTTTTTCCAGTAGCTAAACTCAGTTTTGACCGCATGAAAATTACACAAATTGTATTAAATAATGATTCTGGCCAAGCATTAGCATTTGGGCCTGGTGTAAATCAACGATTCGGAATCAATATTGAAAGTAACCAAGAGGTTGTTGTTATTGCTGCACATAATGACACACATTTTAGTATTTTAAACGATCTACAATTAAACGATAACCTTACTTTAACCCTCAAATCAGGTGTTCAGCAGACTTTCACCGTGGATAATACTTTAGTGATTGATTTACAAACACAGCAATTAGTGATGACCACAGAACAGGGCGAGAATCACGAGCAAGCGAGTAACCACAAATCGCAAGATAAGCCCATAAAAGAGCTTATTCTAGTTACGTGTTACCCTTTTGGTGGCATAAGCAATGACACCAATTTGAGGTATGTTGTTTATTTGAGTTAATTAGTTGTTTATGTAACTAATTAATTTAAAAGGTTAAATAAAGATGGTGGGACATATTCTTTAAAGTGAAGTCGGCATAAAGCTTGATAGCGTTCATTGAAGAATAATAAAAATAGAGTTGTGGTATAAAGATAACCTGTATTTAATAATTTGCTGTTGTATCAGTACCTGCTGTAGTGCCTTGTTCAAGTGTTAAAAGTAAATTATTAAGTAAACTACTCGCACCAAATCTAAAGTGTGTGCTTGTAACCCAGTTATCACCTAAAATATTTGCGGCTAAATCTAAATAAATTTTTGCATCCATAACATCTCTAACCCCTCCAGCGGCTTTAAAACCAGTATCGACCTTAGTATTATTTGTTGCTTTAATGACTTCTAGCATCACTTTAGCTGCTTCAGGCGTTGCATTCACACTAACTTTGCCTGTAGACGTTTTAATAAAATCAGCACCCGCCCGTATAGATACTTCACTGGCCAATTTGATTAATTCGGGGGTCTTTAGTTCACCAGTTTCAATAATAACTTTTAGTAAAACCTCTTTAGGACAAACTTTTTTACATGATTCTACTAACTCTAAACCAGTATGGTAATCACCGTTAATAAGGGCTTTATACGGAAAAACCACATCGACCTCATCAGCACCATAAGCTATTGCTGCTTTTGTTTCTGCTACAGCAATAGCTACGTCATCGTTGCCATGTGGAAAGTTGGTCACTGTGGCAATTTTTACGTTGGGCGTCCCTTGTGCAGCGAGTAGTTTTTTGGCTAAAGGAATAAATCGAGGGAATATACATATAGCAGCTGTATTGCCCGCGGGAGATTTTGCTTGTTGGCAAAGTTTTTGAATGTCAGCAGAAGTTTCTTGATCCGTTAAACTGGTTAAATCCATTAAACTGATTGCTTGTGTAGCTATTTTTTTTTGTGATTTAATTTGAGTAGTCATATGTGCGTTTTAAAAGTTAGGTTAAATATTGAGTGTAGTAAACACGATTAGGGTAAAGATGTGTTAAAGCGATAGAAATAAGCCAGCAATTGCAGCGCTCATTAAATTAGCAAGGGTTGCAGCAATCATAGCTTTTAACCCTAATTTTGCAATATCGGGTCTTCTATTAGGCGCCATAGAACCAATACCACCGAGTAAAATAGCGATAGAAGATAAGTTGGCAAAGCCACACAAGGCAAACGTAATAATTGCTTGTGTTGAAACACTTAAAGTGTCTTTAATTTCAACAAAGTTTACATAAGCAAAAAATTCATTTACAACAATTTTTTGCCCTATAAAGCTACCCGCTTGCAACATTTCATTACTTGGTACACCAATAATAAAGGCAATTGGCGCAAACAAATACCCTAATAGCAATTCAATAGTGATGCCTTCAAAGCCTAATAAACTAGCGGTACCACCAACAAGTGTGTTTATTAATGCAATTAGCGCAATAAAAGCTAATAACATTGCACCTACATTGACAGCGAGTTTTAGTCCTGATGCTGCACCTGAAGCCGCTGCGTCAATAACATTAACAGGTTTGTTTCCAATATCTTCCGTAATTAAATCTTCTTGTGATAATTTTTCGTGTTCTGTTTCAGGTAAAATAATTTTAGCCATAAGCAGGCCACCAGGGGCAGCCATGAAAGATGCAGCGATTAAATACTTTAAATCAATTCCTAAACCTGCATATCCAGCTAAAATAGAACCAGCAACAGAGGCTAAACCACCCACCATAATGGCAAATAGTTCAGATTGTGTCATGTTAGCTATATATGGGCGTATTACCAAAGGCGCTTCTGTTTGACCTACAAAAATATTGGCTGTTGCGGATAATGATTCAGGCTTACTTGTTTTTAGTAATTTTTGTAAGGCGCCACCAATAATTTTTACAACCCATTGCATTACGCCTAAATAATATAACACAGCGATGAGGGATGAAAAAAAGATAATAACGGGTAATACGCGAACGGCAAAAACAAAGCCAACACCATTAGCAAACATAGCGTCTGTACCTAATCCGCCAAATAAAAAAGCAATACCTATATTGGCACTATCAATGACTTGTTGTACACCACCAGAAATGGATGCTAAAACATCTTTGCCAAAGGGAATATATAGTACAAAAGCGCCTAGACCTAATTGTAATAAAAATGCCCAACCTACAGTGCGAAGGTCAATCGCTTTTCGTTTTTTAGATAAAAACATGGCAATAGCCAGTAAAGCAAAAATACCAAATAAGCTGCGTAGTACTGTTAAATCCATGAAAACCTCAAGTTACTTTGTTGTTTATTATTATGTTACGTGTTCTGAGTTATTTTCTAAGTGACAATTGGCGTATTTTGGCTTTTATTACTTCTATCGCCATTCTGTTTTTTCCGCCACGAGTAATAACAAGATCTGCCCATGCTTTAGAAGGTTCAATAAATTGGTAATACATTGGACGCACCGTTGTTAAATATTGATTAGTAATAGACTCTAAACTTCGTTCACGCTCTTGTGTATCACGTTTTATGCGCCTAATTAAACAAATGTCTAGAGGAGTGTCCATGTAAACTTTTATATCAAAGCAATCCCTAAGTTGAGGGTTAGACAATAGCAAAATACCTTCAACTAATATTATTTTAGTTGGTTTTATCGTCATTGTATTTTCGGTTCTTGTATGCGTTTTATAGCAATAAACAGGGCACTGTATTTCTGTTTGTTCAACGAGTGTATTTATTTGACTACAAAGTAACTCATGTTCAAATGCTTTAGGATGGTCATAATTCGTTTTATTTCTCTCATCCATATTCAAATGCGATTGATCTCGATAATAAGCATCTTCTTTGATAATAGATATCCCATTAGCACCAAGTTCTGGTAATAATTCTTTATAAATAGTTTCAGCAAAAAGTGATTTTCCTGATGCCGAAGCGCCCGCGATAGCGATTACGGTCGTTTTACTTGGTTGTGTCATTAATGAATCCGTAGAAAAATTCTGGTTATCGCCATGAATAATTTGAGTTGAGTAAACAGTGTACTCTATCTGCATATAAATTATTTATTGGTTATCTTAACTAGACAAAAACAGCTCGGCAATACTCTCCTTGACGGCAAAGTAATAAAAAGCCCGAGAAATAGCTTGGCTAATCATAGTAAAAGCATTAAATTATCACAAGTTGACTAAGTGGTCATGTTTTTTTTGATTTTAAGGTGTTTTGTAATGGCAAGAGCAATAATTTTAGTGCTTGATAGTTTTGGTGTTGGTTATGCAAATGACGCAACTAATTTTGGTGATGTTGGTGCCAATACTTTTATCAATATTGCTAAACGTTATTTAAAAGAACAAAACAAAGTGCTTCACTTGCCAAATCTTGGTGCCCTAGGTTTATATGAACTAAGCCAACACGCTAGCAGTGTTAGTATATGGCAAGAGTATGCGCAAGATTTAACAAACTCGAATATTGATCTAAATGACTTTTATGTAGAACCAACCCAAGGCGCTTTTGGTGCTATGGCAGAAATAAGTACAGGCAAAGATACGCCCAGCGGTCATTGGGAAATGGCTGGTGTACCCGTGTTATTTGATTGGACCTATTTTTCTAACAAAATAAATTCATTTTCTGCAGAGTTAATCGCAGAAATTAATAATAAAACAGGTTATGCAGGGCTTTTGGGTAACTGCCACGCATCAGGAACAGACATTATTAATCGTTTGGGATATGAACATATAAAAACAGGTTTACCAATATGCTATACCTCTGCCGACAGTGTTTTTCAAGTTGCAGCGCACGAAGAACACTTTGGTTTAGACAACCTATATCACTACTGTGAACAAGTGCGAGAGTTATTATCAGCTGGGAACCTTAATATTGGTCGTGTTATTGCTAGACCCTTTGTTGGTGAAATATTACCTAATGGTGAAAATACCTTTGTACGTACTGGTAACAGACGAGATTATTCAGTATTACCCCCAGCAACAACAGTATTAGAAAAAATTACTCAAGCAGGCGGACAGGTGATCAGTGTTGGTAAAATTGCAGATATTTTTGCACACCAAGGTATTACTCAAAAAACTAAAGCTACAGGTATTGATGCATTGGTAGATGCCACTATAGCGCATATAAAAACAGCAGAAGATAATAGCTTGATCTTTACCAATTTAGTGAACTTTGACCAAGATTATGGTCACCGTAGAGACCCTATTGGTTATGCGCAAGCTCTAGAAAGCTTTGACAAACGTTTACCTGAAATATACAAACAAATGCATGACAATGATCTTTTATTGTTAACTGCAGATCATGGTTGTGATCCAACTTGGCCAGGTAGTGATCACACGCGCGAGCTTGTCCCTGTACTTGCTTATCATCATCAAATACAATCAGTTAATTTAGGCCTGAGAACAAGCTTTGCCGATTTAGGACAAACACTTGCTGAGTTATTTAAGGTAAGCCCTATGCAATATGGTAAAAGTTTTCTGTCTGACATATTGAGAAATAAGTAAATTACCTTTAATCTTTAAAACGTTGGAAAATGATAAAGATAAAAGGCTTATTAGAAAATAAGCCTTTTAAAATTTAGTAAATTGGTATCTTCGTGTTAGCTTGCAAGCCAAGTTTTAAATAAAGACCAAGCAATAAACCACATAACCAAGCCAATAGCAAAATCAATGGTACTTTTAACTTTTGGTTTGCTCAAATACACCGAAAGCTTCGCTGCGCTCAATGCCAAGGTTGAAAACCAAACGAATGAAGCGGTAATAGCACCAAGCAAAAAGTAAATTTTCGAATCACCATTATATTGCCCTCCAACACTACCAATAACCATTACAGTATCAATATATGCGTGTGGATTCAAAAAGGTAACAATCAAACTAGTTAGCACAATTACTTTCCAAGACTTTTGAGTTTGAATTTTATTTTTGCCTGTTTTTATACCATCAACTGATGCTTTAAATGACATAGCACCGTAGGATAATAAAAATAGAATCCCCCCCCAAGTTAGTAATGTGAAAAGTAAGGGGTTAGCTGACAATATCAAACTGCCACCTAATACGCCCAACGAAATTAAAAGCGCATCATAGAGTATAAATAAACCTGCAGTCATCAAGTGATGGTTTTTATTAATTCCCTGAGAAAGTAACATTGAATTTTGACTTCCGATAGGAATGATCATACTCAAACTGAGCGTAAAGCCTTTAAGTGCTGCTAAAATGATCATAGTAATTACCTTTAAAATGTGAATATATCGAACATAGTTATTGACGAAATTTACTTGTTGTTGAAAGCTGTTATAAAAGAAAATGCAGTTTGCATTGTTCACAAAAATAAATATAATTAATAAATCTTAATTATTATAAGTAAAACTTATGTAGAGGTTCAGTTAGTTGGATTACAAATTACTAGCCGCTCTTGCTGCCATTGTAGAAACGCAAAACTTTGAATTAGCAGCAAATAAATTGCATATATCACAATCAGCCATTTCTCAACGTATTAAATTATTAGAGGAAAATTTTGGCCATCCTATGCTAATCCGTAGCCAACCCATTGAATTAACTTCTGTTGGAGAACAATTATTAAGCCATTTTAGAAAAGTTCAGCAGTTAGAAAGTGAAATTTTGCCTGAATTACTGCCTGATAAACCAAGCAAACCAATGAAAATAGCACTGGCTGTAAGCGCTGACAGTATTGCAACGTGGTTTCTTAAAGCGGTTACACCTGTGTTAAAAGAGCATTTAGTAGAACTCAATTTACTTATTGAGCATGAAGAGCGAACGATAGACAAATTACGATCAGGGGAGGCTATTGGTGCGGTTTGTTCTTATGAAACACCCTTAAAGGGATATCGCTCATTTGAATTAGGCAAAATGAACTATTGCTTAGTTGCTTCAAAAAGCTTTCAACAAAAATATTTTAGTAAAGGTGTAACCCGTGATACGTTAAAAATGGCACCTGCTATTAGCTTTGACCATAAAGACGATATGCACGTACGTTTTATTGCTCAGCATTTTGATTTAGCCGCTAGTGAATATTACTGCCATAGCATACCTTCGTCAGAAGCTTTTGTGGAGTTGGCAAAACAGGGCGTGGCCTATTGTTTATTACCAGAATTGCAAATTAAAAACGAACTTGCGTCTGGCGAACTTGTCAGGTTGTGCCCAGAAAAACAACTCATTGAAACATTGTATTGGCATAGTTGGGTTTTAGTAAAAGGAATAAATAAGAAAATATCACAAGAAATAATACGGGTAGGGCAAGCAATGCTAAATTGATGCGGTGCTAAATTAATATACATAGCGCTTAGGCTCACACAACGAGGTTAAGCGCAATGTATAATTAGCGATGAGAAAAGCGGGACTTATAAAACACTTTCTAATGTTAATTCCATCATATCTTTAAACGTACTTTCGCGTTCATCAGCGGTAGTTTTCTCACCTGTTTTAATGTGATCAGATACTGTTAGCACTGTTAGGGCTTTTTTGCCTAGCTCTGCAGCAACACCGTATAAACCTGCCGCCTCCATTTCAACAGCTAAAATGCCATGTTTTTCCATCACAGCAAACATTTCAGGTTGCGGTGTGTAAAACAAATCAGCTGTAAAAATATTACCCACATGTACTGGTTTATTTAAGCGCTCGGCAGTATTTACCACTTTATGTAAAAGTGAAAAATCAGCAATAGCAGCAAAATCATAGTTATTAAAACGCATTCTATTAATATTTGAGTCTGTACTTGCCCCCATGCCAATAATAACGTCACGAATGTTAATATCATCACGTACCGCGCCACATGAACCAATACGAATGATGTTCTCTACGCCAAATTCGTTATAAAGTTCAGTAGCATATATTGAAATAGAAGGAACGCCCATACCTGATCCCATTACTGATACTTGTTTGCCTTTATATGTGCCAGTGTAACCAAACATGTTACGAACACTGGTAACGCATTTGGCGTCCTCTAAAAAGTTTTCAGCGATAAATTTAGCTCTAAGCGGATCACCAGGCATTAATACGGTTTGGGCGAAATCACCTAAGTTTGCAGAAATATGTGGTGTGCTCATGAAATGTCCCTTGTTTAAGCTTTTGAAATAAAAGCATAATTCAAATATAAATCAGCAAGTTTTTAGCCTGAATTTCTTACATAAATACCATAATAAAGGTATTTTGGTGAAAATCGCTATCAAGGGTGTTTCACTGATCTGGTTATTTTACGAGTAGAATTTTAGCAACTTGGCTGTAAAAATCAAATACTCGCCTCAATTTTTGCTGTGTTATTTGTTATGTTAATTACACGCTTTTTAATAATGCTTTTTTCTCGCTATCTGATAAAAAGCACACATCAAGTGCATTTTCTTGTAATTGTCTAATGTCATCTTCACTTAGTAGTAATACCTGTTGTGCCACAGTGTATTCATTTCTTATTTCAATACCTTGTACCGCAGGATCATCGGTATTTAAACAGGCCTTAATACCAAAATTAAGAAAAGCTTTTAACGGATGTTGGCTTAAATCGGTAACGGTACCTGTTTGAAAATTTGATGTTAAGCATGATTCAATAGCAATATTATTATTCACCATATATGTCATGAGTTTTTCATCTTCGATGGTTGCAACACCATGGCCAATACGTGTTGCACCTAAATCATTAATAGCTTGCCAAACACTTGCCGCACCGCCTGCTTCTCCTGCGTGTACGGTAACTTGTAATCCTGCGTTGCGTACTTGTTTAAAGTGTTCAACAAATAATTCTCCAGGAAAGTTAAATTCGTCTCCTGCTAAATCAACAGCAACAAGGTTATTTTTATGAACTAATAGAGCGTCTAATTCCAATTGACATTGCTTATCACCAAAAGTACGGCTTAAAATACCAATAAGATTAATGCTAATATCGAATGTTTTCATGCCTAATTTAACGCCATCAATAACCGCAGCAACTACGTCACTAATCGGTAAATTATGGTTCATTGACATATAATAGGGAGAAAACCGTAGTTCGGCATAGTTTAATCCAGCATGATATGCATCTTCTACGTTTTCAAACGCAATGCGCTTTACATCATCAAGAGATTTTAAAACAGCAACACCCCAGTCTAACTTTTTCAAAAAAGCCAACAAGTCAGATTCACTGCCTTGTACTTGCACATGCGGTATAAAATCGTCGAACTGTGTTGCGGGTAAAACAATATCGTTTTTGGTTGCTAATTGCCAAATTGTGGCGGGTCGAATATTACCGTCTAAGTGCCTATGAAGGTCAAGCAAGGGCAAAGAAGTATCAATCATTCGCTATTTCTCTCTTGTTTTAGTATAAAGCGATTAATTATAGCGTTTTTTACTGGCTTGTTCATTCAAATATACTAGTAATAGCGCCTTAACACTGTTAAATTGACATCGGGATTATTTATTTGGATGTCTAGACGTAAATTAAGATAAATTAACCTACTAACATACAAATTAATTTAGTAGAGCAAAGAAAAGAGAAAGAACTATGTATCAAACTGACGATGTGCGCATCAATAAAATAAAAGACTTATTACCTCCTATCGCATTACTGGAACGATTTCCAGCGTCAGAGCAAGCCATTAAGTCGGTCGTTTCTGGACGAGCTGCAATTCATAATATATTTAATAATAAAGATGATCGCTTGTTGGTTGTGATAGGACCTTGTTCTATTCATGATCCTGAAGCGGCATTTGACTATGCTCAGCGATTAGTTGAATTACGAAATAAATATAAAGACAGTTTAGAAATAGTCATGCGTGTTTATTTTGAAAAGCCAAGAACAACCGTTGGTTGGAAAGGGCTAATCAATGATCCCTACATGGATAACAGCTTTAAGCTTAATGACGGTTTACGTATTGGTAGAAAGTTGCTACTTGAAATTAACGAACTTGGTTTACCAACTGCGGGCGAATTTTTAGATATGATTACACCACAATACATGGCTGATTTTATGTGTTGGGGCGCTATTGGAGCTCGTACTACAGAATCACAAGTGCACCGTGAATTAGCATCAGGTCTTTCTTGTCCTGTTGGTTTTAAAAATGGTACTGATGGCACAATTAAAGTTGCCATTGACGCGATTGGCTCTGCGGCTGCTTCACATCATTTTTTATCGGTAACTAAATTTGGTCACGCTGCTATTGTTGAAACAACGGGTAATAATGATTGCCATATAATTTTGCGTGGTGGTAGAACAACTAACTTTGACGCAGACAGTGTAAAAGAAGTAACCGAACAGTTAGACAAAAAGGGTTTGAATACTAAAATAATGATTGATTTTAGTCATGCAAACTCAAGTAAGAAATTTGAAAACCAAATGTTGGTTTCAACCGATGTTAGCAAGCAAATAAGCCAAGGCAATCACAATATTTTTGGCGTTATGGTTGAAAGTCACTTAGTAGAAGGAAATCAAAAGCTTGTAGACGGAAAAGCGCAGGTTTATGGGCAAAGTATTACCGATGCTTGTATAGGCTGGAATGATACAGAAACTTTATTAGCTCAACTAAGTGACGCAGTGATAACAAGACGTAGCCTGTAAACATACATAAAACAGCATTAGCTATTAAAAAAGCTTAAAGCATGTTACAAAGTCTACTTAAATTAATTATTTATGTAGACTTTTTTTATGTCTGAGCTAATGCCTAAATTGAAACAGAAACCTGATTTAAAACCTAAGTTAAAGCCTGAGTTGATGCAAGATACCATTAGAACTATTTTAGCTGAAATAGAAACAGTAGTATTAGGTAAACCGACAGAATGCCGTTTAGCACTTACCTGTATACTTGCCAAAGGGCACTTACTTATTGAAGATTTACCTGGTATGGGTAAAACCACATTGGCACATACATTAGCTCATACTTTAAATTTAAGTTACCAACGCACACAATTTACCAACGATTTGCTGCCAGCTGACATTTTAGGTATATCCATTTTTAATACCAATACTCATACTTTTGAATTACACAAAGGCCCCATTTTTAATCAAGTTGTTTTAGCTGATGAGATTAATCGCGCGAGTCCTAAAACACAAAGTGCATTGCTTGAAGCAATGGAAGAGCATCAAGTAAGTATTGACGGAGCAACGCATCAATTGCCTAATCCATTTTTTGTTATTGCTACTCAAAATCCCTTGTATCACGCTGGTACTTACCCGTTACCTGAATCTCAGTTAGATCGTTTTATGATCAGAATATCATTAGGGTTTCCAAATGTAGAGGCTGAAAAAAATATTTTGCTTTCTAAAGCGTCGCCACTAAAAAATAATGCTAAGGATAACGGTAATAGCCTCATCAATGTAGAAGACTTGCTTGCCATGCAGGCAGCTGTTCAACAAGTTCATGCATCTGACACTATTATTGAGTACATTATAGCTCTGTGCCATGTTAGTCGAAATGAAAATACCATTGCATGCAATCCTTTATCTCCTCGAGCTGGTAAAGCTATTTTAGCAGCGGCTAAGGCATGGGCATTCATTGATAACCGAGATTATTTGTTACCAGATGATATTAAAGCGGTTTTTTATTGTGTTTGTGAACATAGATTAGTATTAAATGCGCAAGAGCAACAATCTGCAATCAGTGTAAGTGAACAAATACTGCAATTAGTTAATGTGTTAAACCCCTTAAATCGCTAGATAAAGAACTCTTTGTTATGAATGTGTTTAGCTCATTATCACGTATAATTGCGCAACCTGCAAAAACGTTTATATCTCAACGTATTGACCGTTGGCTTAGTAAGCGCGTGCCAAGTAATTATGAACATAAACTGTCAAACCGTAATATTTTTATTATGCCCACACGGTTTGGCTTGGCATATTTGTTTTTTGATATTTTGTTATTTTTGCTTGGCACTAATTACCAAAACAACACCATTTTACTGTTAAGTTATTTACTTGCGAGTTTATTTATTACTGTAATGATGCATAGTTTTTATAATTTTTCGCAGTTAACCTTTGCCTCAACACCAATTCAATATACTTTTGCTAACCAACAAACTTTTTTTCCAATAACCGTTAAAGCAAACAAAATTCATTATGACCTTAATTTCCTGTTTCCTGCACAAAATCAGCAGGTAAATTTAAATCTATCGCAAAAAGCGCGCTCAGTTACGGTTGAACATTGTGATATTGGTAAAACCCAGATTTTAATACCTTATTTAGCTACAAAACGAGGCGTTATTAAATTAGGGCGAGTGAAGGTGTTCAGTGAGTATTCGTTAGGTTTTTTTATTACGTGGGCAATGTTAGATTTTTCACATCAACTGATAGTATTTCCTCAACCAAAAAAACTGACCAACAGCCAAAATTATTTGTCTGGACTTGAAGGTGAAGACCAACAAAACCAAAACAAACTAAATAATACTTCTTTAGGAAACGATGATTTTTCTGAACTAAAAAATTATATAACAGGCGAGTCACAAGCACGTGTTGCATGGAAACAACTTGCCCGTGGGCAAGGCAAACTTAGCAAGCATTATGAAACTCAAGAAGGAGGTTTACGTTGGTTAAAACTAAGCCATATGCCAAGCTTTGATCTAGAAACGAAACTAGGCTATTTGTGTTATTTAATTATGGAATATAGTAAAAGTGATAATGATTTTGGATTAATATTAGATATTGATTCGTCGAGTAGAGTTAGAAATACAGCAATAAAAATTATGCCAAGCTCAGGCTACCAACATCAACAAAATTGTTTAATTGCGTTAGCTAAATTTAACCCACAAAGTGCAGGGTAAATAGCAATGTTGAATGTATCAATAAACAACAAAAAACAGAGTCAACCATTTCAGTTAACACACCGCAATACATGGCTTTTATGGTGTTGTCAAATAATTAATATTGGTTGTTTAGCTGAAGAAATTAGTACTTGGATGTTAGCTATTTTAGCGTTATGTTTGTGTTGGCAAGCTCTTTTCAATATTAGGAAAATATCCCCTAAAAACAACAGCAGTAACAAAGTTATTATAAAAGATAAAACTAAAATAGCTTCTATTTTATTAACACTATTCGCCTTAAGTGGTTGTATAGCCATAGCCATAACGGCTACTAGCCTTGGTATATTAATTAGTATGGTACATTTGCTTACCTTTGCTTATGTGCTTAAAGCGTTTGAGATAAAACAAAGAAAAGATTTTTATCAAGTTTGCTTGCTTGGAATATTTTTATTAGCGTCAGCACTCATTTTTAAACAAAACTTACTGTTTTCGGTGTTAATTGCATTCGTTTTAATTGTTAATTTGATGGTTTTACTGCAGGCATTCTCACCCAAGCAGACATTATCCGTATCGGCAAAAACTATCGTGGTACTCTTAATGCAAAGCTCATTACTTGCTATTGTTTTATTTGTTGTTTTTCCACGTTTAACGCCATTTTGGCAAGTACCTAATGCACAGTCAGCAAAAACAGGGTTGAGTAATGAAGTAAGTCCAGGAGATATAGCAAACCTTGCCTTATCGAGTGATTTAGCCTTCCGGGTAGATTTTAACGGAAAGAAAATTCCTCAATACGACAAACTGTATTGGCGTGCTATGACGTTAGAAAATTACGATGGTATAAAATGGACACGCACTAATCTACATGACAATAATAAGTTTACTGAAACACAGAAACTATTTACCCCAGTTACGTCTGGAGAAGGACTTAATTACAATATCATTGTAGAACCAAATCATCAAAGTTGGTTGTTTGGCTTATCTGTAATTACAACTGACAACAGCAATATACGTTTAATGGATGACTACACAGTGCAAAGCAAATCAGTGTTGAGCCAAATTAGTCATTATGAATTAACAAGTTACTTACAAGCACCGTTAGATTTAAAAATTAGTAATAGAAAAAAACAGCGTAATTTACACATTGTGAATGGCAGTAACCCTAAGCTAGAACAATTAGCATATGAATTAAAACAAACATATGCTAACCCTGTTGATAGGTCTAATGCTGTTTTGGCATTATTTCGTGAACAAAACTATTTTTACACCTTAAAACCACCATTATTAGTTAACAATAGCTTAGACCAATTCTTTTTTGACACCAAAGCAGGGTTTTGTGTTTATTATGCAAGTGCTTATACCTATTTAATGCGTGCGGCAGGTGTTCCTGCGCGTATTGTTACGGGATATTTAGGAGGTGAATATAATGGTACAAGTGCTTTACAAGAAACAATTACAGAAGCTAACCCAATAGAAGACGATAAAAGGGATAACACAAAGCAGGGCGGTCATTTAAGTATTTATCAATATGACGCCCATGCATGGTCAGAAATTTGGCTGGAAGGCCTTGGTTGGCAACGAGTAGACCCGACCGCAGCAGTTGACCCTCAACGGGTAGAAAGTGGTTGGTCTACTGAATTATTGTCTCAGCAATCTTCTTTAAATAACGACTTTTTAGGGCTGTATCAATACCGAAAAATGGCTTGGTTAAATGCTATTAGACTACAATTTGATGCTCTTGATTACCAATGGACACGATGGGTTTTGGGTTATTCAAGCGCACAACAATATGATCTTCTCAAACGCTGGTTTGGAGGTAATATACAATGGAAAGCAATAGCAATAGTGCTTGCCACATTGATACTGATAATGGTTTTATTAACCTTATTGTATCGCGTTAATGTTAATTTATTTAAACATAAAAAATTAGCAACATGGTCATGCTTGTATCAACGTGTATTGAAAAAATTAGCAAAAAAAGGTACTAAAAAACCTATAAACATGTCTCCATCAGACTTTGCAAAACTCGTTGCACAACAACACCCTGAACTAGCAAAACAATTTAAAGAGTTTACTATAACCTTTGAAACACTAATGTATAGAGATTTGAATAACAAACAACAAACGGTTTATTTATCACGTCTTAAACAACAATATATTAGGTTAAAAAATATGTAAACATTACCAATTTATTAGAAATTTTATGTCATGCGTTGGGAAAAGGCTGAATATATCTTACAACGAAGATAATTTACCCTAATTGACATTTTTATTATTGTTTTGTTAATTAATCCTTTACAAATAAGTCGTTAGTATTTAATATTCGCACCGTCTTTTAGCAAGCTACTTTTTGCATTAGATAATTGGTGAGATGGCTGAGTGGTCGAAAGCACCGGTCTTGAAAACCGGCAAGGGTTTGTAGCCCTTCTAGAGTTCAAATCTCTATCTCACCGCCACATTAAGAAAAACCCGTTAACCGAAAGATTAACGGGTTTTTTGCTTTTCAGGGTTTATGGAAAAAGAGAATGGGGTTGTAGCGCTAAACCTTCGAGTAGTGTTCAAATCTGGATTCACCGTTTTTGGGTGTTATAAACGACCAAAATGGTGTTGAATAAGCTGTTATATTTCAAGGAGCACTCTTGACAGTCATTAACAATCAATCAGCTGAGCATTATATTTGGGGCAGTCAATGTGATGGTTGGCACCTTGTAAAATCTGAAAGGCTAAGTATAATCCAAGAAAGAGTTCCCTCTGGTTGTTCTGAATTTCGTCATTTCCACGCCAAAGCAGAACAATTCTTTTTTATCTTATCAGGTATCGCAACTATGGAACTTGAGGGAAAAATCTTCAGAGTAAAGCCAAATGAGGGTATTCATATCCCTGCTGGGTCAAGGCACCAGTTAAGCAACCAACACGAAACGGACTTAGTATTTACAGTAACATCGACACCACCAAGTCATGGTGATCGAATTGAAATATAATAAGAAATTCTACAGTCTCGTTAGCAGTATCAGGAGTATTGTTCTAGATGAATTCACCAGAATTATCAATTATATTATTAAATCTAGTAATAGTTTTAGTTGCATACCTTTCTGTTTACCCTAATTACGTACGGAGCAATTGAAATACCTATTGCCATTTGGTACTTCAAAAAACAAAATGTTAAAGTGTAAATACTAAAGTTTTATCTAAAAAGGGAGATTCTAGTGTTTTTACATCTAAAGATTTTCCTAATTCAATTATAGATTTTAACGTAGAAGAGGCTGAGGATTCAAAACGAGTAATTACACAAGCTCGTTAGGAACCATGCAAGGGAGGAATATATGCGAAATTTAGCGGAAAAAATCTGGATTTTTGATGGAGATGCGGTATCTTTTTTATGCCTTCCATTTACCACTAGAATGACTGTTATTAAGTTATCAAATGGCGAGTTATGGATTCATAGTCCAATTAAATTAACAGGAGCTATTCAAGCTCAAATACAGCAGTTGGGAAAAGTTAAATATTTAATTGCTCCTAACCATTTACATCATTTGTTTTTAGCTGAATGGCAACTAATATATCCAGAAGCAATCTGTTATGGAACAAATGAGGTCATTAAAAAACGTGGTGATATAACGTTTCATTCTTCGCTGAATGAAGAACAAGAATGGCCTTGGGTTAAAGAAATAAGCCAAGAGTTGTTTTCGGGTTCACCGTTAATGGAAGAATGTGTGTTTTTCCATCGTGCTGAAAGTGTTCTAATAGTTACTGATTTAGTAGAAAACTTCACTGGTAAGGACTTTAACTATTGGCAACGACTTGTCGCGAAAATGGTTGGTATATTGGCACCTCATGGAAAAATGCCACTAGATTGGCGATTAAGCTTTATGTTTAGTAAATCTCAAGCACGCAAGCATATATCAAAAATATTTGATTGGGAGCCTAAAATAGTTGTGATGTCACACGGTGTTATTGTTGAACAAAATGCAAAAGATTTTTTAAAGAACAGCTTTAGATGGCTGACTTAACCTATTTGCACCTAATAAACCACTGAACTCGGAGTTGAAGTTATATGAAAAAATTAAATCTATTTTTATTTATATTTTTATCAATGCCATCATTGGCTAATGAAGCTTCTTTGGAAGACAGAATGAAAGTTCTTGATACAGAGCTTTTTGAATCTTTTAACAACTGTCAGAGCCCTGAAGAGTTAGAAAAACATGCTAGTTATTTTTCTCCTGATGTAGAGTTTTATCACGATAACAGTGGTGTTACTTGGGATCGGAAAAGTATGATCTCAAATACTAAAAAAAACGCATGCGGTAACTACACTCGTACACTTGTAGCAGGTTCCTTCAAAGCCTATCCAATTAACAAGTTTGGTGCAATCACTGAAGGTGTTCACATTTTTTGTGAAACTAAAACTAAAAAATGTGAAGGAAAAGCTGATTTTGTTATGGTTTGGCGTAATGTAAATAATAAATGGGAAATTACTCGAGCATTGAGTTACGGGCATCGTGAAAACAAAGTATTTGACCCACTTGTTGAGCGCTAATGTTATTATTCTTATATATTTTGTCTTTCGGCTAAAGCGTTCGTGCTATACCAATATAGTGCATTATGATGAAACAACGCAAGCTTGCTAATGTCCTACAGACAATGCATGAGCAAACCGTTAATAAAGGCATGAACAAATCTATCACCTCAATCAACAATAGTTCATATCGCAACAAAGTAAAAATTTTTGATTGTTAAGAGAAAATAATCCAGTTAAAGTAATTTTATTAAATAATATTATGAAAACGGGTAATTCTACAAGTTCGTTAGCTATACAAGGAAATTCAGTATCAAACTTCTAGCACTATTTACACTACTTATTCCTGCGATTGTACATGCTGGAAAAATCTATGAAAAATTCCCAGACAAAGTAGATCCCAATGGCAAATATGTATTTTATTCGCATGGAAAAATTGTTGAAGGAAAAAATACTAATCCAATACACCCTAGTTGGGGGGAATATGACTTCCCAAAAGTTAAAGAGGCTCTATCAAGTAAAAGCTATACTCTAGTTGCTTATCACAGACCCGAAAAGACCAACCCCAAAAAATTCAGTCTAAAATTATCAAATGACGTTAAAAAATTAATTTCTCTTGGCGTTAAACCCCAGAACATATCACTTGTAGGATTCTCGCGTGGTGGAGAAATTACAATTTTAGCTTCTAATAATTTACAGAACCCTGATGTGAATTTTATTCTTCTAGCTAGCTGTGCTAGCTTTATGAAGAATAAAGATCTTTTCAAAGTTTACGGTAAGTTTTTTTCAATTTATGAAACATCTGACATGGTTGGTTCTTGCCAATTCCTGATAAATCAAAGTACTGACGTAAGCTCATTTAATGAAATATTTATTAGTACAGGTAAAGAACATGGCGCATTCTTTAAGCCAATTTCAGAATGGGTTAACCCCGTTAAAAAATGGCTTGGCGATAAAGTATAACTAATACATATGTGCCTTCTGCCTGCCAATAGGCATAGTGTCTTGTTTAGCTGTCTTTTGGCTGAACAAAAAAATGCAAACATAAAGAATTCTGCCATGTAAGTCGATTCCGCAATAATATTAATGTAAAGTAGTACAGAATTTCATAGAGTCTTCTCCTTTTGGTTTAGTCGCTTTAAAGTTTAGCTTAGTGCTAGACTTTGGGGAGGAGGCTCAATTAGTACCAACCTACGTGCCAGTTAATAAGGGCATTAGTGCTCTAGGAGCCTCAATGAACATCAGAGTTATATTAAGTAGTATCTTAGTCATTGTTTTTAGCTTTAATAGTATGGCTGAATCTAAATCAGCTTCAGATATTCAAATTACAAAAATAGATGACGGCGTTTGGCTTCATACATCTTTTTATATTTATCCTAATGGTGTTAAATTTCCATCAAATGGATTGATCATCAAAGAAGGTCAAAGCTTAACTTTAATTGATACTGCATGGGGGGAGTTACAAACTGTAAATTTATTGAGTGCTATTGAATCACAAATAAAACTTCCAGTGACCAAAGCATTAGTTACTCATGCACATAGTGATCGAGCATCTGGTGTTGATATTTTGGAGTCTAAAGGGATTAAAGTTTTTTCGCATCCTTTGACAAAGCAGCTGACTATTGAACAAGGAGCTCCTGTTCCTGATAACGTTATAAATGAACTTAAAGAAGTAGGTTCATTAATTAAATTTGGTTCTTTCGAAGTCTTTTTCCCAGGAGCAGGCCATGCAATGGATAACTTAATGGTATGGCTCCCGGAAAGAAAAATTTTATTTGGTGGCTGTGCTATCCGATCTTTTGACGCTAAGTCTGTGGGTAATATAGCACATGGAGATATTAATTCTTGGTTGAAAATCACCAAGCAATTAAAAGATAAATATAAGGATGCTACTATTGTTGTACCTGGTCACGGAGATATTGGGGGCTTTGAATTGTTTGTGCATACCGAAAAATTAATACAAGATAAAGTCAATGCAAACGAGAATTAACTAGGGCATCCATTCTTAATTGAATAAAACACGAACCTTTATTAAACTTTAATTTCCAACCTTAATAAAGGATTATTGTAATGACAATCGCTAGAAGAAACGTGATCAGTTTATTTACAAAAAACCTTCACAAAAACGGTTGATATATACCAACACTGATTAATCGAAATAAGCTGGTTCGTGCGCTTACTAAACGTAAGCATCTCCCGTCAGACAAACCAATGATATTTAGGTAGGATGTCCTTCAATAATATCGACTGAGCTTCCTATACTTATAAAATGTAGTATTAAAAGCCATCTCCCCATAACTCATTGGTTAACTTTGTAGCTGAAATTTCTTTACAACCACTTCTGTCAGTGCCTGACCACAAAGGAGTGAAATCTGATTTGTTTTGAGATTCAGCCTTTACTCTCAAAGGGGAAATCGCTATTGAAGCATAAGGAAACTCAGGCGCTTTACTTGCTATAAAGTCTAGCTCTTTCATTATTTTATTAGTAATACCTCTTGCTAATCGTCCTGAGAATATATTAGTCAAAGCGGTTACGCTGCTTTTGGACTTTAACGCCTCCCTGTAAATAGCACTTGTTTTTACTTCATCACATAACAAATAAGAAGTTCCAATTTGAACTCCTGACGCACCTAGGTTTATCATTTCTTTGATGTCCATGTTTGTAGCTATACCTCCTGCAGCAACAACAGGTACAGACAATTCATGTTTCAAGCAAACTAAAAGTTCTGATGTGGGAAGTTGAGTTGAGGGGGTTGAAGTCATAAACATACCTCTATGACCTCCAGCTTCACAACCTTGTGCAATAACAACATCAGCTCCATTTTCTTCTAGCCATAGTCCTTCTTGCTTGGTCGTCGCTGAAGAAATTACGATCGTTCCCCATGATTTAATTCTTGTTACAAGCTCAGGGGATGGAAGGCCATAATGAAAACTAAGTATTGGGGGGCTATGGGGCTCTAATACATCAGCAAAGCCTGTATCAAAAGGAACTCTTAAGCTATAATTTTTGTTCTGTGGTTTGACCGAAAAAGAATTGTAATACGGTGAAAGCTGTTCTTCCCATGCTTGAAGTGCCTGATGATCTATTTTAGGCATTTTGTGACAAAAAAAGTTTAAGTTGTAATTTTTATTTGAATGTTTTCTAAAATTTGTAATCTCAGATAAAACCTGTTCTTTTGTTAGCATCCCACAAGGAATAGAACCAAGTCCACCACATTGTGATACTGCTACAGCCAATTCCCAGTTTTGTACTCCAGCCATAGGAGCTTGAATTATTGGCTTTTCAATTCCTAGAATTTTACATAGATTAATCATTATTTTCCTTATTACCAGTTTGTGACGCTTTTTTTAGTAAAAACTATTTCTGTACATTATTGTATTACACCATTAATAACCATAAAAGTGATTTGAAATGAATCTAAATATCATATATTGTGATATTAAAGTTGTATAAAGACGTAAATAATGCAAATAAAATCACTTCGCCTTTTCATTGAAGTAGCAGAGACTGGAAGTTTTGTTGCTGCAGCAGAGCGCCAACACACTGTTCAATCAAATGTGACAGCCCATATAAAAAAATTAGAAGAAGAGTTAGGTGCTCAATTGATCCATCGTAAAGGTGGTGCTAGATTAACCACAGCAGGTAGAGATTTGGTCATTTACGCTAAACAAATACTCAAATCTCATGATGATGTTTTGGAGTTATTTAAAGGCGATGAGAGTAAGCCTAGTCGCTTGCGAATTGGTGCAATGGAAACAACAACAGCATTGCGTTTACCCCCTGTATTATCGGCTTTTCATGCCCGTTATGCTCGAATAGATATTACTGTTGAAACAGGTCCAACAGCTCAACTTGTAAAAAATTTAATAGACGGTGATGTAGATGGTATTTTTATTGCTGGAAAACCCGAGCATAAGCGCTTTCAATTTGTAAAAGTATTTTCTGAAGAGCTGGTACTTGTTGGCCCTAGCACATTGTATAAATTTCCTACCACAGAGCAATTATTAGAAAAGGCTTTTCTTTCATTTCGACAGGGGTGTAGTTACCGTCAACGTATTGAGCAATGGCTTTCCTCTTGCGGAGTCAATGCCACTCGTATTTTTGAATTTGGTAGCATAGATGGCATATTAGGTTGTGTGGCATCAGGTATGGGGTACACTATTATGCCTTTGTCTACAGTTGAAGCTCATCAAGATAGGTTTGAAATTGGTTATCTCAAATTACCATCGTCAATCGCTAATATAGACACTTATTTTGTTACAGCTAAACAGCCAACGTGGACACCATCTCTTGCCCGTTTCGTTGATATTTTAAACACAATGAAATTACCTCTACTATAGGGAAAATATAATACTTGAAATAGGGGCTTTAATTGCAGCTGAGCTTGCTAGTTACAAGTTTTATGAGCTGCGAAAAATAAAATGGTCTGTGTTTTTAATATGTAACCAACTTTACTTAGTTTTTGTTAATAAATCTAAAAATGTTCTCACCTTAGGCGATAAGTGCTTTCTGCTGGGATATAAGGCATAGATGTCGATGGGTATTTGTTTGTAGTCTTCAAACAAAATGAGAACTTTTTTTTCTTCAAGTTCTTTTTCCATATAAAATGCAGGTAAACGAGATATTCCTTTGTGTTGTAATACCATGGCTAGTTCCATTTCTGCGTTATTACATAAAATAGTTGCTGGTACATCTACCTGAGAGTGTTCTCCCGATAAGGTTTCAAACTTCCATTTAGTTGGGCTTTTAAGATTACTATAGCTAAGGCATTTATGAGTTAATAAATCTTCAGGTTTTTTTGGTGTTCCATTTAACTGTAAATATTGTTTAGTAGCGACAATATGAGATTTATATGAGGCTATTTTTTTACATACAAGTGTAGAGTCTTCAAGCTGTTGCGTAGCCCTTATAGCTAGATCATAACCTTCCTGAATGACATCAACTTTTCTATCATTAAAATTCAGGTCTAGTTTTACATCGGGATATAACTGCGTGTACTCAATTAAAGTTGATTGTAAGTGAGTCATACCATACCCAATGGGGCAACTCATTTTAAGTACACCTTTAGGCTCGGTATTGGCTTGATTTATAATGCCTAGTGCTTGTTCTGCATCTATGATCATTTGCTCACATTGTTGAAAAAAAACTTGCCCCTCTGGCGTTAAGCTTATTTTTCGTGTTGTGCGGCTTAACAACCTTACGCCTAAACGAGACTCTAACTTATTAATTTCTTTACTGATATATGACGTAGAATGGCCATTAATAAGTGAAGCGGCAGTAAACCCACCGCTATTAACAACTTGTGTAAATAGTACAACACCATCAAATAGTTTTAGGTTTTTATTCATGATTAATTCTTACCTTGCTCCATTACATTTTATTTTCGAATCATAAACGTATAACACAAAGATTAATAGTTGTATGGAAATAAAGTTTACATAAATACAGTATTAATGATTAATTGGAAATTATATAGAATGACGTCATAGAAAATTTAATTAATTGTGAACGCGACTTCTTAGAAGAGTATTCAACCTATCCTTAGATATGAAGAGAGATTTAAATGAAAATTTTAGCCTTTGGTGCCAGCAACAGTAAAAACTCAATCAATAAGCAATTAGCCACTTATGCCGCAAGTTTAGTTGAAAATGCAGAAGTTGAAACTTTAGATATTAACGATTATGAAATGCCTATTTTTAGTATCGATAGAGAAAATGAAATTGGTCAACACCCACTAGCAAAAGATTTTTGCCAAAAAATTGCGGAAGCTGATGCTTTGATTATTTCTTATTCTGAACATAATGGCACTTATTCTGCTGCTTACAAAAATCTATTTGATTGGGCTTCAAGAGTTGTGCAAAAGGTTTATCAAGAAAAACCAATGATAATTTTAGCAACCTCTCCAGGCCCAGGTGGCGCAGCTAATGTATTAAATACAGCAGTAACTTCAGCGCCATTCTTTTCAGCTAGTGTTGTTGGTTCATTATCAGTACCAAACTTTTTTGATAATTTTAATCAAGATAAACAAATTCTGGTGAATGATGAGTTAGCTCAAGAGCTCCAAACTATTGTTAATAAATTAAACTAAAATACATATCCAAACACCGTTTTATAAATGCTGAATAATATCTATTATAATATAAGATATTTTTGGCATTTCTTTTTAACTTAATTCGAGAACTATTAAAAAATAAAAAGGCAACTATTCTAAATTTTTCGGTTTTGATTCTTGTGGCATGTGGTTAATCATTTTTAAATTGTTTCCTAGCCTAAAAATGTTTAGCAAGATCAACCCTTATAATATTAGAGATAGTAGCCCAGTGTTTTGGACAAGTAAGAAGGTAAAAGTTATTTTGAACGAATAGGGAAACACTGATTATATAATTTACCTAGCAGAAATTTCAGCTGAAAATTTTATGTTGTGTTCGTCGTCAAACTGATTATTTAATTAGAGGCACAGTGACAAACTGATACGCTATAAAATATGCTAGTTGTTAAAAACTAAGCAGATTGCAAAGAAAAACATTGCTGTTTTAGCCACTGGCTTAATTTCATTATTTCAGGTTGTTTTGCGCGTGTTTGTTTATAAATAAAATAAAAATTATCTCCTGTAATAAGCTCATGCATTGGTATGCGAACAATGTTTTGTTTATGATTTTGGTCAATGGCGATGTAATTATTAATTAGGCTTATACCTAAATTATAACGTGTCGCTTCAGCGGCAAGCAGTACATGGCTAAATTGATTTATTTTTACATTATTTGGCAATTCAAACCCGCCACTTGCACACCAATGTAACCAGTCGTCACCTACTATTTCATGTGTGTTTGTGTATCGTACTGATAACAGAGGATGTTGCCATAAGGTATCAGGAAGCGGTTTGTTTTTTATTTGCTCCCAAAGTTTTTCACCGCATGCAGGGTAGAGTTTTTCAGTAAATAATAATTGATTAACAAAGTTGCGTTTGGGTGGGTTAACTGTAATAAAGCAATCAGCAAATCGGTCATTATAGTCAGGTTGATCACCAACCATATTCAAAGTTAACTCCGTCTCAGGGTATTGTTTTCGGAAATCTTCTAGTCTTGGAATTAACCAGTTAACGGCAACTGAACTGTATAAAGCTAAACGGATACTGCCTGATTTACCATGACGAATAGTTTGACTTGCATTGGAAATGTCGGCGAGTGAATTACTTATTTCTGCAAAATAGTGTTCGCCAATGTCTGTTAACGAGAAAGATCGTCCTTGCCTGTGAAACATTGTCTCACCTAAATATTCTTCTAGTAATCTAACTTGATGGCTTACCGCGCTTTGAGTCACATTTAAACTGTCAGCCGCTTTTGAAAAGCTATTTAACCTTGCGACAGATTCAAAACATTGTAAAGCGCGTAAAGGGGGTAATTTCATTATTGATTTATCTCATACTTAAATAATTTTAATCATTATACATCATATTGAAACTTAAATAAGCTAGCGGCATTAACGTTGTAGTAACGTAAATCAATTTATCTTTAGTTGTAATTTCTTAATTTTATTTGGAGTTGAAATGCCAAAAATAACTGTAGGATTAGCAATGATTTTACTCATTTTGGGCAATATCGTTGCTGTTTTTTCAGATGCGTTGATAAAATCGTTGTCGCCAGACACAGCGGTTTATCAATTTGTATTCTTTCGTCAAACAACTGCGGTACTTATTTTACTGCCTTTTTGCTTGTTTAATAGAAAAAACAGTTTGTTTTATGGTATAAAATGGCACGTTGTCAGGGGGCATGTTTGGTTATTAGGAGCAATATTTATGGTATTCTCTATTAATGCTTTACCATTGGCAACAGTGAATGCAATTTTTTATACCGCTCCTTTGTTAATGCTGCTTTTAGGAATGGTTTTCTACAAAGAAAAGTTAACCCTTCATTCGGTTCTTGTCGCTATTTTTGGCTTTATCGGTATTTTGGTTGTTGTAAAACCAACACAAATAAATTTGGCAGCATTTGCGGCACTTATTGTTGCGTTAACTATAGCTACAAATAATTTATTGATCCGTAAACTACCACTTCATCATAATGTATTTCAAACGTTACTGCTGACTAATTTAGTTGGTATTCCAACCGCGTTAGGGTTGGCGTTTTGGGAAAATAAACCCTGGGATTGGTATCCAATGCTAACAGCAATGGGGTCTAATGTTTTTATTTTAATTTATGCGGGTATTTGCGTTTTTGTTTATAGAGCCGTAGAAGCAAACAAAATTTCAAGTGTTGAATATACTGGCTTATTGGGCGCTGTGGCGGTAGGAATATTATGGTTTGATGAAGCGCCAGATATAAGTTTTGCAATTGGTTCTGCGTTAATTATTGTCCCGTTAATTTGGTTAGCTAAGTTTGAATCAAGAAAATATGCTGCCTCTGAACAAACCTCCCGAGAATTATAAAGTTGTTTTATATTTAAGTGAAGCAAGTAAACAAGCGAGTCTTTCTATTTTACTATTGGATAATTGTCGGTAATCAAAATAGGGACAAACGATAAGATTATTATTTTTATCTATGGCAAATTCATTATCTAGCCACGTTAAATTTGCCGATAACTTTTTGCTTGCTATTAGTTGATTTGCATAGGTCTTTCCACAAATAACATGCAGTGGACCTTTATCAATTGAAAGCTGAGGAGTTGAAAATAACAATGCTGTGTGTGAATTTTTTTGCAGTAAAAAATTTTCACGGTACTTCTGCCAAGTCGCTTCGTTTGATGAATAGTTGAAATTGCTTGTATCTAAGGCGTAAAGCAATTTTGCATACACATTAAATACTTTGCGCCATCCATTGCCGCAGGCGGTATTAATAGCTTTTATTTCGTCTGAAGATAATGGCGTAATACTTGTTAACTGTTGATATTCAGGCATATTAGGCTTGTTTGCTATATATACAGCGATAGTGAAATTTTTACAGCCTAAACCAATATTGTTCAATTGATACTACCTAAGTTAAAGAAGGCTTTTAAAGCGTAATTTGTATTGTAAAGTTTAATCAAGGGAAGTAAACCCTGTTTTAAAAGTTGTTGACGATATTTGAAACAGGGACTTGCAATTTATATCTTAGTTTTACGTTAGGCTTTTATTTAATTGAATTAGGAATAGCCACACGATAATCGTTTAATGCACGTTGATACCAAGTATATACCACGTCATCTTTGTTTAAGAAGGTTTTAGTGCTTGAATTAGCGATCCACAAAAAAGTGCCAAGTAAACAAATATCACGATAATCAGGTTCATCACCACCCAAATAGTTTTGTGTGCTTAATGTTTCTCTTACTGAAGCCAATTCATTTTGTAACCCTTGAATGTGCTTTTCTGGTGTTGCGGCAAACGCTTCTAAACTAGTGCCAAGGCGGTCTTCCCTTGTTTGACGAAAATACTCTTTATCTTGTTCAGCAAGTAAATTATAAAGCTCTAAAATAAGAATGCCTGGAATATGTTTAGACAACACAGTTGATACCCATTGATTGAATGTATCAGCTTTTTCTTTCACCTCATCATCAGCAAATAAACGTGGTGAGTCGGCGTATTTATCTTCTAAATATTCAGCGATAGTCCAGGAGTCATTAATGATACTTTGACCATCAGAAATTACAGGTAATAAAGATTGTTTAGACATGGCAAATTTTTCTTTTTCAGTAAACCAAACGGCTTCTGTTTTAAAAGGAAGTTGTTTATGTACTAACGCGAGTTTTGTTTTCCAACAATGTGGAGAAAAAAATTGACTACGATCTGAGCCTGATAATTCATAAAGAGTAATGGGCATAATATTTCCTTAAAGTGGGTTTGATATATGAGGCAAAAGATTTCAGTCTTATTTGTGAAGTATATATTGTTAATGCCATCTTTGACAATTATGTCAAGTATGACAGTGATGTCAACAATAAGTTAAGATAGGGAAATATGAAAATCCACTCATGTAAATAAGTAGAGAAACGATGGTTGGTATACGTAAATTTGACGAAGAAAAAGTATTAGATATTGCTATTAATGTATTTTCAAAAAAAGGCTTTAATGCCACTACTATGCTTGATTTAGCTAAAGAAACAGGCGTGCAACGAGGAAGTTTATACAATGCATATCAGAATAAGAATGTGCTTTTCTTCAAAGCTTTTAGTTATTATACAGATAATTTTTTGAAATTTATTGAAGATGAATTACAGGATTCTGATGCTGAAAAAGCATTTACTCAATTATTTAAAACAATTGCAAATCGTTTATGCAGTGATCAAGAAGAAAAAGGGTGTTTTAGTACGCGTGCAATTATGGAAGCGGCACAAAAATGCCCTGATATTCATGTATGCCTTACGCGCTTTCTTGATGGCCTAGAAGTTATTATTAAAATGCGTCTAGAACAAGCAATAAAAGATCAACAATTTATAGGAAATGCACAATCAACTGCACGCTATCTAGTTGCCTTAACCCGCGGTATAGCAGTAATAGAACGGGTATATCATGATAACGCTAGAATGACAGAAATCTGTCAAACAGCCTTGTCATTTATGCCGTTTAAAAAGGTTTAATATTGAATTGTTAAATGCTATTTTGTAGGGGAATAGCTTATTAAACCGAGTAAATAAAACCTAGTCGCTTTTAAGTGGTACGAGTAGCACGGGTTTTGTTGATCTATTAACAACTTTGTCTGCAACTGAACCTATAAACAAGTTGTTTAAAACACTGTGGGCATGGCTTCCCATCACAATCATGTCAACATTTCTCTCTTCGGCTATTTTAATGATTGTTGAAGCTGGTGAGCCTTCAATAATATCTGCAACAGGCTTACCGCCAGGAAATTCTGCTCCATCTAATTCTTCCATGCAAAATTTATCAATGCGTTCTTTAATTTTTTTGTGTAAATCATCAATAGAACGTTGGTATAAACTCTCAACAGTGTCTTCTGCCATATAAGAATTAATAATTGCAGCTGTGTTCGGGTTCATTGGCTCAATAACATATAAAAAGTGAATTTTCGCGTTATTTTGTTTAGCAAGACTTACCGCCATACGAAAAGCAGGTCTTGTATGTTTGCCTAAATCTGTGGCATATAATATTGTATTAATTGGGGTCATAATAGCACTCATATTTATCTGGAGAATAATTAAAATAAGCATACGAAATAATAGAAAATTTAGCTTGATTTAAATCAATATTAATTCTTCCTATTACACTTATTAAAGAAAATTATTATTAATGTAACTAACATAATGTCATCAGCTATTTGGCCTTGCTAACTTCATTGCGTTAACTATAGCTTTAACTGAGTTTTTTTCGAACAAATTTTCTAATGAAATAGATAGTTTTTGTAGCCAATTAGGGTGTTCGTCAATTGTACCTGGTATATTTACTTGTTCTTCGCATTCAATTGCATCTTCCAGAGGAATTAATTGAATGTGACTTGGGGCAGCAGCCAAATATTTTTGTACCGCTACGCTTAATTCGGTAGACATGGTTGCTGGATTTTGCATAGGTGCTTTTGTCATATCAATAACTTGCATGTCATTTAGCGCGTCTATAAGCTTTGTTCTTTCGCTTGCACGGTTATTTCGTTCGTGTTCTCCAGCTTCTATTGAAGGGTAAAGGTTTAGCTGTTCACGCCATTGTAAATCGCGCCCTTGCCACCAACCAGTTAATGTTGGTGTGTCGTGGGTAGCTATAGTTACTACAGATTGTTCAGGATATAGCTCTGGGCGTTTAAATAAGCCCGATTCCCAACGTTCAAAAAACATAACTTTAAAAGATAATAAACCTGCGCTGTGCATTATTTCACTAAAACCATCAGGTACATTACCTAGATCTTCACCAATCACAATGCATTTATTTCGTTGAGATTCTAATGCAATAATTCTAAGTATTTCATCGAATGGAAACGAGATATACATACCTTCGTCCGCGGCCATATTGGGTGCAACCCAGTATTGACGCATTAAACCTAAAATATGGTCGATACGCAGTGCCCCTGCATATTGCATATTGTTACGTAAAGCATTCACTAAAGGTAGATAACCTTTCGCTTTTAATACAACGGGGTTCATTGGTGTTAATCCCCAATTTTGTCCTAAAGCATTCATTGCGTCAGGTGGCGCGCCAATTGATGCGCCAGCAACATACAAGTGTTGATCTGACCAAACATCGACACCTGAGCCATCACAACCAACGGCTAAATCTAAATACAAGCCAATTTTCATCTTATTATCGTGTGCTACTTGTTTTACATTAGCCAATTGACAATGTGCTAACCATTGAATAAAACAAAAATAATCAATACGATTTTTATACTGGCTTTTAAATTGGGTAACTTCAGGGCTTTGTTCTTGCTGGTATGCTAAAGGCCAATCGTTCCAACCATATGCATGCTCATTCATAGATCTAAAATGTTCATACAGAGCGTCGAAAGTAGCAAATTTAAGTAAATTTTTACCTTGTTCTTGTTTAAATTGGGTAAAAGCTTGGTGTTGTTTTGAATATAGACTGGTGCATTTATCACAAAAGTCTTCATAGAGTAATGCTAATGCTTCAAACTTAAGTGCTGCAACATCAACGTAATTCACGTGTTTACACATTTTTGTCTGTAATAGTTTTTGTTGAAAACTTTCACTACTCATTAAATTTATAACTTTTTCGCATGCAGAAAATTGTGCAATAGCAGCGGTTACATCAATATAAAGAGGATTTAAAAAACATCGGCTAGAAGGTGAATACGGGCTTATATGTGAAGGGTTGTTTTGGTAAAGTGGATGTAAAGGGTTGATACCAATCGTTGCTGCCCCATGTTCAGCAGATCGCTCAACCAAGGTATGTAGATCACCAAAATCACCAATTCCCCAATTATTTATACTTTTCAATGAATATAATTGTGCAGTAAAACCCCAAACTTTTTTCTTATTAGCATCTTTAGGGCTATAACACGTTTTTGGTGCATAAATTAATGGGCAGCTTTCTGTATTTGTACTATGAGTAATTTCAAGTTGATGGTATCCCGCGTTAAGTATGGGTAAGGGAAGTTGATACTGACAATACCTTGTATTATTTATCTCGCATTCATCAATTAAATCTAATGTATCTACTGATATACATTCTGTTATTATTTCAGAAAATTCGGTGATTATTTTATAATCAATATTTACTTGGTTTGTTGTTACATTGAGACTGACAGGTATACTTATTTTGATAAAATGTTGTGCTTCTTCAAGCTTAACAATATGTGATGTGGGCAACATAGTGTGCCATTGAGCATTTTCTAAATATTGTATAGATTCTATAAGAGACTGTTCATCTAATTGGTAACCCATAGCTGACAATAATGCTTGTCTTGCTTGATCTTTAGCAAAGACTTGCTCACCCAAAGTGCCAGTGTAACTTGAATAAAACCCGACTAACTCAGCTAACCTTTCAACTAAATGCATCTGTAATCCTTGTTCATCATGAAATAAAATTTCATTTTTTGTAATTTAAACAAAAAAGAAATGAAAACCACACGGATTAATCCTTGTTATTAACAATAAATATTATAACTACCTTATTAAATGTTATTTTACTACACAAATTATTTGGTAGAGAATGTACATAGTTTATACTTAATGCTCAGGTTTGTTTACTATTCATTTTAGATCAAATAACAAGATTACTGGAGAGGAATAATGTTAACTAAAAAATTTTTTAAAACAAAAGATGAAGCGGAAGTTACTTTTGAATTTAACCGTAGTGATGTTTTATCGGTTGCCTTGGTTGCAGATTTCAATAATTGGCAACCCATTGAAATGAAGTTCAATAAGAAAACAAAAAGTTTTAAAACTAAAGTGAGGCTCCCAAAAGGTAGTTCTTTTCAATTTCGCTATTTGTTAAACAATAACGAATGGCAAAACGATTATAAAGCAGACCAATACTTGCCCAATGTATTTGGCACTGAAAACAGTGTGGTAACCACATTAAATTAAATAATTTATGTATTTATTGATAAAATAATGCTTAACTAGTTTATGTTATACATTCACACAAATTTTTATCTATAAAATGTTGAATTCAACATATACGAGTTTCCGGTACTTATCTTAATAGCAAGTATGTATGAAATTGGAACGGGAGATTTATGGAAATGTATAAAATGGAACCCGGCAGTGCGTACCCTATAGGGACTACCGTTGATGGTTTAGGAGTAAATTTTTCTTTATTTTCGGCTCATGCTGAAAAAGTAGAATTATGCATTTTTGATGAACAAGGCCAACAAGAATTAACACGGTTTTCTATGCCGCTTTGCGAGCATAATCTGTGGCATGGCTACCTTAAAGGAGCTAAAGCAGGGCTTGTTTATGGTTATCGTGTTTATGGTCCTTATCGACCTGAGTTTGGTCATCGTTTTAACCACCATAAATTATTATTAGATCCCTATGCAAAGGCATTAACAGGGCGTTTTTCTTGGTCTGACCGTCATTTTGCTTATAAAGTTGGCGACATAAGAAAAGATTTATCGTTTGATGAAAGAGACAATGCTGATGTGATGTTTAAAGCCGTTGTTGTTGATCCTTCTGCTTCTGGTATACCAAGAAACCCAATTGCTTGGCAAAATACTGTTATTTATGAAGGGCATGTAAAAGGCTTAACTGCCATTAACGATAAAATACCTAGCGACTTAAGAGGCTCATTTTTAGGCATAAGTCACCCCGCAATGATAGCGCATTATCGTGCTATTGGTATTACCACTATTGAGTTATTACCTGTTCAGCAATTTATTTCAGAGCAGTTTTTAATAGATAAAAACCTTTCTAATTATTGGGGATATAATTCATTAGGTTTTTTTGTTCCCCATAAAGATTATTTAAACCAAAATCAACTAGTTGAATTTCAACAAATGGTTGACCAATTGCATCAAGCAGGTTTCGAAGTCATTATTGATGTGGTGTACAACCATACTTGCGAAGGTAATTGGCTTGGACCAACGTTAAGTTTTCGCGGTATAGACAATAAATCTTACTATCGATTAAACCCAACAGAGCCACGCTATTATATTAATGATACGGGTTGCGGCAATACGCTTAATATTAGTCACCCACGAGTTTTACAAATGGTTATGGACAGCTTACGTTATTGGGTAAATATAATGGGCGTAGATGGCTTTAGATTTGATCTGGCAACCATTTTAGCTCGCGAGGTGACAGGATTTGATCCCAGCAATGGTTTTTTAGATGCCGTTTTACAAGACCCTGTATTAGCAAAAGTGAAAGTCATTGCTGAACCTTGGGATATTGGTCCTGGTGGTTATCAGTTAGGTGCTTTTCCTGCACCTTGGTCTGAGTGGAACGACCAATATCGCGATGCTATCAAACGTTATTGGCGCGGTGATAAAGGTATGCTGCCTGAATTTGCTCGTCGCATTCATGGTTCAAGTGATATTTTTGAACACAGTGGTCGCCAACCTTATGCTAGTGTTAATTTTTTGTGTAGCCATGACGGTAATACTTTGCACGATTTAGTGAGTTATAAAAAACGTCATAATGAAGCTAATGGCGAAAATAATAGAGATGGGCATTCTGAGAATTTTTCGAACAACCATGGTGTTGAAGGAGAAACTAATGATGTCACAATATTAGCTGTACGATTAAGGCAAATGAAAAACATGCTAACCACATTATTATTTTCTCAAGGAGTACCAATGCTGCTTGCGGGTGATGAGTTAGGGCGTACTCAACAGGGAAATAATAACGCCTATTGTCAAGACAATGAAATAAATTGGCTTAATTGGAACGATAAATCAGAATTTAGTGAAGAACTTACGCCATTTGTAGCGAGTTTAACGCAATTAAAAGTACGTTTCCCAATGCTTTCTTATCGTCGCTTTATTCATAAAGATGATAAAGATTCTCAAGTAGATATTACGTGGTTTCATCCTTCTGGACAGCCTATGCACAAAGAGCATTGGCATGCTCATCATGCTGCAACATTAGGTTATATGATACATGAGAAATTATCAGGCTCGCCTGTGCTGTTATGCTTATACCATGCAGGAAAAGAGCCGATAGAATTTCAATTACCAGAAGTAGAAGATGTAGGCCATTGGCAAGTCGTGGTAGACACTAATGCCAGTGCTATTCAAGAAGAACAACGCCATATACCCGCAGAACGAAAAATTACGATGGTACCTTTCTCAACTATCGTGTTATTAAATGATTGATGCCAGTAATCATAAGTGGCCTTATTAACACTAGGAGTTATTAACTCGTGAAAAAAAAGAATCCAGTATGTGAAATAGCCGAAACCGATAGCAGTGTGTTAATGAATGATCGCACTTTCTCTGAAGATTTAGCGCGTCATTTTCATTTTTCATTAGGACGAGATACGGTACAAGAGTCGCATTTATATCTTTATAATGCACTTGCCATTACTATTCGTGATCGCCTAGTGGCGCAATGGAGAAAAACACGGACAGACAGAGTAGGGCAACGTCGTGTCGCTTATATTTCTCTTGAATTTTTAATGGGTAGAGCACTTAACAACGCTATTTTGAATTTAAATTTAGACAATACCGTTAGAAAAACACTACACGATTATTGTTGTGAACTGGAAGAGGTAAAACAGGCAGAACATGATGCTGGACTAGGCAATGGTGGTTTAGGACGTTTAGCGGCTTGTTTTTTAGATAGTTGTGCTAGTTTAGCGTTATCTGTTATTGGTTATGGTATTCGTTATGAATACGGCATGTTTAACCAACAAATTAGAAATGGCAAACAAGTTGAACACCCTGACAATTGGCTTCGACATGGCAACCCATGGGAAATTCCTGCCCCAGAAAAAGCGGTCAGAGTTAAGTTTTTTGGTAACGTCGATGTGATTACTCAAAAAGATGGTAAACAATATCGTCAATGGAATAATACTCACGACGTACTAGCCGTTCCTTATGATATGCCAATACCCGGTTATCAAAATGGTATTGTTAATACGTTAAGATTGTGGAAATCTGAAGCAACAGATGAATTTGATTTAGATGAATTTAACGCAGGTAGTTATACCGAAGCCGTGGCTCGGAAGAACCTTGCAGAACAAATAACTATGGTGTTATACCCAAATGACACCAGTGAAAATGGTAAAGAATTACGTTTAAGACAACAGTACTTTTTATCTTCCGCATCACTACAAGATGTGATTAACACTCATATAGAAGTTTATGGCGTTAATTTTGATAATTTTGTAGAGTTTAACGGCTTTCAATTAAACGATACACATCCAAGTATAGCGGTTGCAGAGTTGATGCGAATTCTGATAGACGACTATAGCTTATCTTGGGATCACGCATGGCAAATTACCTCACAAACTATGGCGTACACTAATCACACTTTATTACCAGAAGCTCTTGAAAAATGGCCAGTCAGACTATTTGAGAACTTATTACCGCGTATTTTAGAAGTTATTTATGAAATTAACGCACGATTTTTACAACAAGTTGCCGTTTTTTGGCCTGGCGATTGTGAAAAACAGCGGATATTATCTTTAATTGAAGAAGGAACAGAGCCTCACATAAGAATGGCCCATTTGGCTATTGTAGGGAGTTATTCGGTAAACGGTGTTGCTGCTTTACATACACACTTATTAAAAGCTGGTTTGTTTCATGATTTTTATCAATTATGGCCAGAAAAATTTAATAACAAAACCAATGGTGTTACGCCTCGTCGCTGGTTATCTCACTGCAATAAATCGTTATCTACGCTTATTAGCAGTAAAATAGGTAATGAATGGGTTGCTGATTTTTCACAAATTGCCAAGCTGAATGATTATGCTGGCGACAAAACATTTCAACACAAATGGCAAGAAAGCAAATTAGCTAACAAAGTAGCCCTAGCTAACTATGTTGAGCAAGCAACAGGGGTAACATTTGATGTTAACATGATGTTTGACGTTCAAGTTAAACGTATACATGAATATAAGCGTCAGTTACTTAACATTTTACATGTTATTGCCTTGTATGATCGAATACGTAAGGGTGATACAGATGATATTACACCGCGCTGTGTATTAATTGGCGGTAAAGCTGCGCCAGGCTATGCCATGGCAAAACAAATTATTAAGCTCATTAACAATGTTGCAGACACAATTAATCTAGACCCTAAAGCAGCAGGATATTTACGGGTTGCTTTTATTCCCAATTATAATGTTTCGGCAATGGAGATTATTTGTCCTGCCACGGATTTATCAGAACAAATTTCAACTGCTGGTAAAGAAGCTTCTGGTACTGGCAATATGAAATTCATGATGAATGGCGCACTCACGATTGGTACATTAGATGGTGCCAATATCGAAATTAGAGAGGCAGTTGGCGCTGATAACTTTTTTCTTTTTGGTGCACAAGCTGATGAAGTAACGGCTATTAAAGAAAATTATAATCCTGAAAGTATTATTGCCAATTCACCCACTTTATCTGCGGTGATGCAACTACTAGAAAGTGGTCATTTTAATTTATTTGAACCTTGTATTTTCGATTCAATTATTCAAAGTATTCGTGACCCTCATGATATGTGGTTAACCGCATATGATTTTGATACGTACTTTGAGGCACAACGTCAGGCTGACCAACTTTATAAAAATAAACCTTTGTGGACACAAAAAAGTATACTGAATACGGCGGCAAGTGGCGTGTTTTCAAGTGATTATACAATCAGACAATATCGAGACGAAATATGGAGATTATAGATAAATAAAGTGGAATAAGTAAAATATAAGCATGTTTTATTGCTTGTAAATACAGCTTGGTTAAAGGAGGCACTATGCCCAAACATGAAGAAAGAAGAATTAGTAGTTTGACTAAAGAAACGTATGCGTTAATTTTAGCAGGTGGACGCGGTTCTCGATTGTTTGAATTAACGGATAAAAGAGCAAAACCAGCGACTTTTTTTGGCGGCAAGTTTAGGATCATTGATTTTCCTTTGTCCAACTGTATTAACTCAGGCATTAGACGTGTAGGAATTGCCACACAATATAAATCGCACTCATTAATTCGGCATGTTAATCGCGGTTGGGGACACTTCAAAAAAGAGTTAGGAGAATCTATTGAAATTCTCCCAGCCTCACAACAAAAGGGCGATGGCTGGTATTTAGGTACTGCGAATGCAGTTTTCCAAAATATTGATATTATCAGGCATGAGCTACCTAAATACGTAATGATTTTATCTGGCGATCATGTTTATAGAATGGATTATGGCCCCTTATTAGCTGAACACGTAGCTAACGGTGCTGATATGACAGTTTGTTGTATTGAAGTTCCGGTAGAAGAAGCTGCTGGGGCATTTGGTGTTATGACGGTTGATGATGAAAACCGTATATGTCGTTTTGATGAAAAACCTGTTGTACCTTCTGAAGTACCTGGTAAACCGGGTATTACCTTGGCCTCAATGGGCAATTATATTTTCAATACTGAATTTTTATTTGAACAGTTAGAGAAAGATGCTGCTTACGAAGGCTCAAGTGGTGATTTTGGTAATGATATTATTCCTAAAATTATCGAATCACACCGTGTGTTTGCTTACCGATTTAAAGATCCTGACAGTAATAGACACCCATATTGGCGAGATGTGGGTACATTAGATTCATTTTGGGAAGCTAATATGGAATTAGTTACGCCCGAGCCACAACTTGATATGTATGATGAGAATTGGCCTATTTGGACATTTCAAGAACAAACGGCTCCAGCAAAATTTGTGTTTGATCAAGATAACAGGCGAGGAATCGCAATTGATTCTACTGTATCTGGTGGCGTTGTTGTTTCAGGTTCTACGGTTAAACGTTCCTTGTTGTTCTCAAAAGTTCGTATCAATTCTTATTGTGAAATTGACGAGGCCGTTATATTGCCTAGTGTGATCGTTAACCGTTATTGTAAAATTAAAAAAGCTATTATCGATCGCAGCTGTGAAATTCCTGAAGGTATGGTGATTGGCTTTAACCATGATGATGATCGTGCCAATGGCTTTAGAGTAACAGAAAAAGGTGTGGTTTTAGTTACGCGAGGTATGATAATAGCTTTAGCTAAAGAAGCCTAATGCAATCCGTTAACTCTGACTTACCAATATATTAGGAAAATATAATGAATAACCTCGCATTAAGTTTGTTAAATGCCAAAGACGTTACTGCATTAATTAATGCGCATCATCATGATGTTTTTTCTGTTCTAGGTATGCACAAACATCCGAGTGAAAAAGGCTTAATTGTTAGAGCATTATTACCTGAAGCGCTTAATGTTGATGTTATTGATAGAAAAAATAATAAAGCGGTTGCTTCCTTATCTTTAGTTCATCCTACAGGGCTTTTTGAAGGTAAACTAGGGCAGCGTCGTAATGCTTTTAACTATCGTTTACGTGTTGAGTACCCAAATGACACTATAATGATTGATGATCCTTATCAATTCCCTTCTATGCTTAATCAAGATGACCTCTATTTATTCTGTGAAGGTACTCATGAGCATGTATATCAATGGATGGGTGCCCATCAAATAACAGTTGATAATATTAGTGGCATACATTTTGTTGTTTGGGCACCTGATGCGTCGCGCGTTTCTGTGGTAGGAGATTTTAACTTTTGGGATGGTAGGCATCATATTATGCGTAAACATATGGCTGCAGGTGTTTGGGAAATATTTATTCCTAACATTGCGTCAAATAGCCCATATAAATATGAAATTGCTGATGCTAATGGACATATTCAACCACTAAAGGCTGACCCATACGCCGTTGCAATGCAACATCCCCCTGAAACAGCATCTTTAATTGCTGCCAATAAAAACTACCAGTGGAGTGATAATAAATGGATGCAAACAAGGGCTTCTTCCGCTAATCATTATCATGGGCCTGTTTCTATTTATGAAGTACATTTAGGCTCATGGCGAAGAACTCATCAAGATGAATACAGCACTTCACATCATAATTATTTAAGTTATCGTGAACTAGCTAATCAATTAATTCCATATGCGCTAGAGCTGGGGTTTACTCATCTTCAACTTATGCCTATCAGTGAATACCCCTTTGATGGTTCATGGGGATATCAACCTGTGGGGCTTTTTGCGCCAACCTCACGCTTTGGTAATGCTGAAGATTTTAAATACTTTGTGGACTGCTGTCACCAAGCGGGACTTGGCTTATTACTTGATTGGGTACCTGGGCATTTCCCCACAGATGCCTACGGAACAGGTAAATTTGATGGTTCTTGTTTATATGAACATCAAGATTTACGTAAAGGTTTTCATCCTGATTGGCAAACACTTATTTACAATTATGGTCGTGCAGAAGTTCAAAGTTATTTAATTAGTAATGCTATTTATTGGCTAGATCAATTTCATATAGATGGCTTACGAGTAGATGCTGTTGCGTCAATGTTGTATTTAGATTATAGCAGAGAGGAGGGGGAGTGGTTACCTAATCAACACGGTGGTCGTGAGAATTTAGAAGCTATTCATTTATTACAACAAGTGAATAGTCGTGCCTATTTTAATTATCCTGGAGTAATGATGATTGCCGAAGAGTCAACGGCTTGGCCAGGAGTTTCTCAGCCTGTAGACAATGGTGGCCTTGGTTTTGGTTTTAAATGGAACATGGGATGGATGAATGACACCTTATCTTACATGAAACGCGAGCCTATTTACCGCTCACACCATCATAATGATATGACGTTTAGTTTAGTTTATAGCTTTAGCGAAAACTTTGTTTTACCGATAAGTCACGACGAAGTTGTGCACGGTAAAGGTTCATTATTAACAAAAATGCCAGGAGATGAATGGCAAAAATTTGCTAACTTGCGAGCTTATTACGGGTTTATGTGGACTCATCCCGGTAAAAAACTACTCTTTATGGGTTGCGAATTTGCACAATATAACGAATGGGATCATGATCAAAGTCTTGATTGGCATTTACTTGATGATAACCAAAAGTGTAACCTTCATAAAGGTGTTCAACAACTGATTAAAGATTTGAATCATTGTTATCGTAGCATACCAGCACTTTATGAGCTTGACTGTGATAGCAATGGTTTTCAATGGTTAGACTCTCAAAATAGTGAGCAATCAATACTGATATATTTGCGTTTAGGTCAAACGGGTACGGCTCCAGCATTGATTATTGTTAACCTAACACCTACCACTTATGAAAATTACTGTGTTGGAGTGCCTGATGCTGGTTTTTATCGAGAGTGCCTTAATACTGATAGTGAAGCCTATGGCGGTAGTAATGTTGGAAATAATGGCGGTGTAAATAGCATTCTTAAACCGTATGCTGGACAACCTAACCAATTGCACTTATCAATTCCGCCACTGGCTACTTTACTATTTGAATTGCAAAAATAAATAAACGAATGCAATGTGAATTAATTAATATATTCAACTAGTTACTCTCATGATGGCTAGTTGACTTTAGGGGTAAAAATGACAATTAAACAAATTAAAACTAACGTTTTCACTGATCAAAAACCGGGTACATCTGGGTTAAGAAAAAAAGTAAAACAATTTCAACAAACAGGCTATTTAGAAAACTTTGTTCAGTCGGTATTCAACACCATTGCACCTTGTAAAGGTAAAACTTTGGTTATCGGTGGTGATGGGCGATTTTATAACTGCGAAGCAATACAAGTGATTATCCGCATGGCTGTTGCTAATGGATTTTCTCATTTATTAGTAGGTAAAGGCGGTATTTTATCAACACCTGCCGCTTCTTGTGTGATCCGAAAAAATAAAGCCTGTGGTGGTATCATTTTATCTGCTAGTCATAACCCAGGTGGACCAGATGAAGATTTCGGTATCAAATTTAACGGTGAGAATGGTGGTCCAGCAGCCGAAAAAATTACTGATGCAATTTTTGAACAAACATTATCAATTGAACACTATCAAACTATTGACGCTGAAAGTATTAATCTTGATGAATTAAGCACAACAATAATTGAAGAAACAACAATTGATGTGATAGATCCTGTTATTGATTATGCTGATTTAATGGAGTCTATGTTTGATTTTGATTTAATGAGAACTTTGTTTACCCAAGGTGATTTTCGAATGTGTTTTGATGCCATGCATGCTGTTAATGGTCCTTACGCGAAAGAAATACTTGAAAACAGACTTGGCGCACCTAAAGGTACGGTAATTAATGGTATTCCTTTAACTGATTTTGGTGGCGGTCATCCTGATCCTAACCTAGTACATGCTCATGAATTAGTCGAGTTGTTATTGGGCGATAACCCACTAGATTTTGGCGCAGCATCAGACGGTGATGGCGATAGAAATATGATTTTGGGTAAAAACTTTTATGTTAACCCATGTGACAGCCTTGCCGTATTAACAGCTAATGCACATCATATTCCTGCCTATTCAAAGGGTATAGCAGGTGTTGCTCGCTCAATGCCTACCAGTAGAGCAGTAGACCGTGTTGCAACCGCAATGGACATAACATGTTATGAAACACCAACGGGCTGGAAGTTTTTTGGTAACTTATTAGATGCTGGAAAAATAACTTTATGCGGTGAAGAGAGTTTCGGTACGGGTTCTAATCATGTGAGAGAAAAAGATGGCTTATGGGCAGTATTATTTTGGCTTAATTTAATTGCCATTAAAAAACAGTCATTAAGTGACATTGTTAACGATCATTGGAAACAATTTGGTAGAGATTATTTTACACGCCATGATTATGAAGCGGTAGATAGCGAAAAAGCTCATGCGATGATTGCGCAATTAAAAGAAAAGCTGGTTAATTTACCAGGGCAAAAATTTTCAGGGGTTGAAATAGAAAAGGCTGATGATTTTCAGTATATCGATCCAGTTGATTCAAGCACAACAATTGCACAAGGTGTTAGGCTTTATTTAGATAATGGCGGAAGAATAGTTTATAGGCTTTCTGGTACGGGTACACAAGGTGCTACTTTACGTGTCTATATTGATTGTTTTGAAAGTAATCTAACATTGTTAGCACAAGATACACAACAAGCACTAACAGCGTTAATTTCCATAGCCGATAGCATAGCTGGTATAAAACAATTTACAGGTAGAGATAAGCCAGATGTAATTACGTAAATACGTAGTTGCCAAACCAATGCTACATTCTTAACTGGTGTTGATAATGTAGAGTAAAATATCGCCCCTTCATCAGCCAAGAAGTATCGGGCCGAAGTCCAACTTAGTGGTCGTTTAAATTGGCTATTTTTACTGAATAAATATTAAACAAAGGGGAATAAATGAAAATATTGATGGCTGCAGCAGAAAATGATGCTTTCTCTGGTGGTAAAGTTGGCGGAATTGGTGATGTTGTACGTGATATTCCATTAGCACTTGCCAGTATAGACCAACAAGTTGATGTGGTGATACCTGGTTATGGTGTTTTCTCTAAACTTTCAACGGCTAAGCGCGTTGCGGTACTTCAGGTTATGTTTGGCGGGCACCATCATACAGTAGAAGTATTTAAAATTATTTCTGATATGAATAATGTAACTCAATGGATAATTGAACATGCATTATTTTCTCAAGGTGGTGAAGGAAAAATTTATTGCGACGACCCCGATAATCGGCCATTTGCTTCTGATGCAACTAAATTTGCACTCTTTAGTGCTGCAGTTGCCAAAGCCATTATAAGTGATGTTTTTGGTCACATTGATGTGCTACATCTACACGACTGGCATACGGCTATGGTATCGGTGCTTCGTGCCTTTGACCCCGAATACCAACAACTTCGAACAATAAAAACTGTTTATACTATTCATAATCTTGCATTACAAGGTATTAGGCCTATTGCTGATGATGAATCCTCATTAAAAGCGTGGTTCCCTGATTTATCATTTGATCTTAATGTAATTAATGATCCCCGTTATAACCATTGTTATAACCCAATGCGTGCAGGTATTAAGCTTGCCGATAAAGTTCATGCAGTATCACCTACCTACGCTAAAGAAATTTTACTACCAAGTAATGCTGAGCACGGTTACTTCGGTGGTGAAGGCTTAGAAAATGATTTACGTGCTGCAAAAAATGAAGGACGTTTGCATGGCATACTGAATGGTTGTGAATACAATAACCTACACAATGCTAAACCTTTAAGTTTCAATAAACTGCTGCAAATATGTGAAAACGAACTAATAAAATGGTTAGGAAATAAACCGTTAGTTGATAGTGCACATTTAATTGCAACCACAAGAATAAAACAATTAACGTGTGATAAACCGAAATCCAAGCCGTTAATTCTTACTTCAGTTGGGCGAATAACTGATCAAAAAATTCGTTTATTTAAGCAGACTATGGCAAGTGGAGAAAGTGCCTTAGAAAATTTGTTAGGCATACTTGGCAATGAAGGCATTTTTATATTACTTGGCAGTGGTGCTCCCTCATTAGAGCACTTTTTAACTCAAGTAGCCGCCAAGCACGCAAACTTTATTTTTCTTAAAGGCTATTCTGAAGCATTATCTGAAAGTTTGTACAGTACGGGTGACTTGTTTCTTATGCCAAGCTCTTTCGAACCTTGTGGTATCAGTCAAATGCTATCAATGCGCGCGGGTCAGCCTTGTTTAGCTCATAGGGTAGGTGGTTTAACCGATACTATTATACATAACGAAAATGGCTTTACATTTACAGGCAATACTCCTAATGAACAAGTTGAAAATATGTTAATTTGCTTTAAAAAGGTATTAAACATTAAACTAACACAGGCAAAACAATGGCAAAAGATTGTTAAAAATGCTGTTAATGCTCGATTTCTATGGCAAAACGTAGCGCATGATTATGTAAAGTATTTATATTCTGAATAATAAAATAAATAACCTCAACTCAGTTTAAGAAGTTTTTAACCCATTGTAAATTAATGTTTAATTTTCTATGTTCATTATAGTGAGATAGTTTTGCTTAATTCAAGGCAAATTTACGCGTCAATAACTAGTCCATTATAAGTGAATTTAACGAAGAAGGCCGGGCTGAGGTTAAATAGTAAAAGAGAGAATGAATATCTGTATTCTTGCGTATTTAAACCCTATTTATTGTGATGCTCTTTTGTAAATAAATATTACTAATCAGTAGTATTCATAGTTTTTTTTTATATTTTGGCTATGCTTTGTTTATCCCCTTTTAAAAAATTCGGGAGAAAACATGAAACATATTCTATTGATAGTCTTTGCTTTACCGTTATTATTTTCTTGTCAAAATAGCAATAATAGTTACATGAAGGCAGGTAGTCTTGTTAAGCCTGTTTATTTAGACCAACAGTTTATTAATTCCACTTCGTTGCGTGTAGAAACAGAAGAAGAAGTCTTTATGCTTGACGATGAAATGATTCAGATGGTTGAAAATTTCCTTAACATTAATAAAAATGATCAAATAAAAGCCAAGCAATTATTGAAACAAATTTTTTCATCTGAAAAAATTTCATTAAGTTACTCAAGTAATGCTAATCTTACTGCCAGAGAAGCTTTTCATAGTCAAAAAGCGAATTGTATGTCGCTAACGATAATGGCCTACGCTTTAGCGAAAAGAGCCAAGTTAAATATTAATTTTCAACAGGTTGACGTTCCCGAATATTGGGTGAGAAATGGTCAATATAACTTACTAACAGGACATATAAACTTACTTGTTAACCCTAGAAATCCAAGAAAATATATTGTATATGGTAATGATTCTATCCAAATTGATTTTGACCCCTATGCCATTAAACAATCATTTCCTAGAAAAGTAATATCTAAAAAAACAGTCTTAGCTATGTTCTATAACAACAAAGGGGGACAAGCAATTGTTGAAGGAAAATATAATATTGCTTATCAATATCTTAAAGCAGCAACATCCACTGATACTATGTTGAGCTCTGCTTGGGGGAACTTAGCCGTATTATATCGACTAACAGGTTACTTACCTGAAGCTGAGGATACATATCGGTATGCTATTGCAATTAACCATAATAATTTAACCTCATTAACAAACTTAGCCAAGTTGTTACGAAGCCAACAAAAGAATGAGGAAGCTGACGAAATAGAAAGTATACTTTTACAAAAACGCATCAATAATCCTTATTATCATGCCGTGTTAGCTGATGAAGCTTATTATCAACATGACTACCTTAACGCATTGAAGCATTACAAAAAAGCGTTACACTTAAGCAACAAAATACATGAAATTTATTTTGGTATTGCAAAAGTTTATTACCAAATGAACAGGCTATCTGATGCTGAAAGGGCCTTAAAAAAAGCACTTTCTCTTAATAATGCAAAATCTATAGAGCACCAATATATTGCTAAATTAAATTTTTTACAGGCAGAAAGAATTCATTAAAAATTAACTTTATATAGTAACCGCAAGTGTTAAACTTAAAAACCTGACTAATTAGACAAATAATTTAAAAAATAAACGCAATCGCGTTATAATAACTAAAAATTTGAATTAAGGTTATTTTCAATGGATAAAAAATTTATTACCGCTCAAGAATTACTTGAAGACTCTTTTAGGCTTGCTGCAAAAGTATACGAAGATGGTTTCAGGCCACAATTTATTGTGGGAATTTGGCGAGGAGGGGCTCCTATCGGTATTGCGGTGCAAGAATTTTTTGACTATAAAAATGTGGAAACAGACCATATTGCGGTACGCACTTCATCCTATTATGGTATTGACCAACAAAGTAAAGAAATTACAGTTCACGGTTTACACTACATTATTGAAAATGCTAACGCCGATGATGGCTTGTTGATAGTAGATGATGTATTTGATTCGGGGCGTAGTATTAAAGCCTTAATTGAAAAGCTTAAATCAACCATGAGAAATAACATGCCTACAGATGTACGTATCGCATGCCCTTGGTATAAACCTAGTAATAAACAAGTAGACATTACACCTCATTACACTATACATGAATCAACTGAATGGTTAGTATTTCCTCATGAAATATCAGGTTTAACATCAGAAGAAATTTTTAAAGGTAAGACTGATTTAGCCAATATTAAAGAGTTGTTTTAGTTACAGCATATAGCAACTTATTAATATTGTTTAACTGATAACAATTTTACAAAGGAAAGCACATGATACGTTTATTATTCTCTTGTTTTTTAGTGTTGATTCTTTGCGGCAAGGCTTATAGCGAAACGGTTAAACCTGTTGTGATTTTGTTATCAATTGACGGTTTTGCTTATGAGTACCTTCATAAGTATCAACCACCGAATATGCTAGCGTTATCAAAATCAGGCATTAAGGCAAAACTTCAGTCGGTTTACCCAAGCAAAACTTTTCCCAATCACTTGTCTATTATTACTGGTTCTTACCCAATACATCATGGAATTACGAATAATGCTTTCTACAGTCCTGAGATAAAACAACAATACCGTTTAGGTGCAGGTAAAAATAATGCGGCTTGGTTAAAAGCTGATCCTTTATGGGTTTTGGCAGAGCAACACGACATAAAATCAGCTGTTTATTTTTGGCCTGAATCAGAAGCCCTAGACAAACAGCCAACCTATAACATAGGATTTAACACTAAAGATTCTAATGAAAAGCGTTTTGCTCAATTACTACAATGGTTAATGTTGCCAAGTGAACAACAACCTCAACTAATTGTTAGTTATTTTTCAATCGTTGACAGTGCAGGGCATACTTATGGCCCTAATTCAAATGAGGTTAAACAAGCCATTAATGACATTGACTTTTTAATAGGTGATTTTGTTGCAAAAATTGCAACTGAAGTACCTTATGAAGTAAATCTTATCATCGTATCTGATCATGGCATGATGCAAACAGATAAAAGTAAACTTGTTAAACCGTCACAGGTTTTTGACGCTTCAATTCTTAATTTAATAAAAAATAATGTAATCACTGTATCTCGAAATGATACTCAAATATATCTTTACTTTACGCAGCCAAATCTGGATGAGCTGAAACAATTAGAAATTACACAACGCTTAAAAAAACAAGCAGAAACTGATTTGAATAAGCATTTATACACCCTCTATACCAAGGGAAATTACCCTAAAAATTGGCAACTAGTTGATAATAATACACTGGTGCCAGATATTATTTTTGAAGCAACACCCCCTGCAACTTTTGTAAAAGAAAATATTGATTTAAATACTTCAAATAATGGCACACATGGATATGATCCCATTAATCAGAAGGGTTTGTTGGGCATATTTCTGGCGACAGGCCCTGATATATTAAAAAGTAAGGAAATATTACTTTTTGAAAATATTCATGTTTTTCCTTTTATCACTGATTTACTTACCATTCCCCCCCCTGCTAACATTGATGGTACAGGTGAAATGCTAAAACCTTACCTTAAAAAATAAATATACCAATATTGCACATTAAACAAAAAAACACCTAAGATAGAATTTTACTCTAGCAATTTCATAAGATAGTGGTAATCTTAAAGTAATTAATTATTAATAATATTGTAAAATGAAACATACTTATATCGCCAGGCAAGCCATTCTTAATGAAAAATTAGAAACTATTGGTTATGAATTATTATTTAGAGATAGTTGCGATAATAAGTTCCCTGATATTGAGCACGATGTTGCCAGTTCAAAGTTAATTATTCAAAACCATATTCATGGTGATATAGAAACAATCAGTATGGGTAAATTGTCCTTTATTAATTTTACTGAAAATTGTTTAATTCACAAATTCCCCTTAATGTTTAACAAAGACTCTATTGTTATTGAACTTGTAGGGGCTGAAAAACCCACAAAAAAATTATTGAAAATTATTAAGTTTTATCATGACAATGGTTATATGGTTGCGTTAACAGAATATGATTTAGAGCCTCATTGGGACATACTTTTTCCTTATATTGATATTATTAAAATTGATATTGAGAAAATTAATACTAAACGTATTATTCATGCCGTTGAACGCATGAGACCTTTTAATATTGCAATTGCTGCTGAAAAGGTTGAAACAAGAAACCAACAACAAACATTAGCTGAAGTAGGTTTCGATTATTTTCAAGGTTATTTTTACCATCAACCTGAAATTATTGAAGGGCAGGCATTATCACCCATTAAAACTCAAATGCTTAACTTGCTAAGTGAAACGTTTAACTATCCATTGAATTTTGAATCAGTAGCCGAAATTATAAGTCATGATGTTAATTTAACGGTTGGGCTACTTAAAATGGTGAACAATGTTTCAACAGGATCTCGTGTTGAAATAACTTCATTAAAGCAAGCAGCGGCGTATTTGGGTGAAGATAAACTAAGACAATTTGTTTCAATTCTTGCCTTATCTAACCTAACTTCAGAAACCACCGACGAAGTCTGTAAACAAGCGTTAATTACTGGCAAAATGATGCTTGCATTAAGTAATAACATTGTCTTTAGAGCCGTTAATGATTTTGCGTTTATTACAGGATTACTCAGTGCTATTGAAGTCATGTTATCCATGCCAATGTCAGAAATTGTTAAAACAATGCCTTTGGCAAAACCAATAGAAACCGCATTAGTGAAGCATGATGGTTTATTAGGGAAGTTACTTGATTTAACCACTAATTATATTCTTGGCCATGAAAAGTTAAATTCAAACGAAACATTAGAAAATAGCTTAAAACAATACGCATTAGATAAAGAAGTTGTTCAAGCTGAGTTCTTAAAAGCAATTCAATGGTGTAATAGCCTTAATATTAAAGCAGCATAACTACTAACTGCTTTTACCGTTACAGCTGCTTTAATACTGTTACAATAACCTTACGTCATTCTTTCTAAAGATCGTCTAAACATTGCAAGACTAGCGATAAAGAATACTGCCCCCAACGCTATGATTATAGTAAGTTGAGGCCAAACTAAATCAAACCCAGCACCACGAAATACAACCGCTTGAGAGAAGTCCATAAAGTGTCTTGAAGGTAATAACCAGGTGATAGGTTGAATAATATCGGGTTGACTTTCTATTGGGGTTAAACCACCAGAAAGCATTACCATAGGAATAATGACCATAAGCACTAACAGAGAAAATTGTGCCATAGTTTGTGCAATTGTTCCTAAAAAAATGCCAATGGCAGCTGCTGCAAATAAGTAAGAAGCTGTTCCCAGTAATAATAATAATTTTGAACCAGCGATAGGAATATCGAGCGTTTGTTCGACCATAACTAACATAGACAACGCAAAAGCAACTAAAATAATTAAACCATTAGACCAAATTTTGGCAATTACTATCTGAAAAGCATTTAAAGGCATGACTAGTAAATGTTCAATTGTTCCGTGTTCACGCTCGCGCAACAAGGCTGCACCCGTTAAAATAATTGTTAACATCGTTATTTGATTAAGTAATGCATTGATAGCACTAAACCACATGCCAGTACCATTTGGATTAAAGGCACGACGTTGAATTAATTGTACGGGATAAGCTGTGGTTGCATCAGAACGGTTGGCAAAATGATTAACTTCTTTGGTAATAATACTTTGTATATAACTATTACCAATGCTTGCTTGTGTAACAGCGGTGGCATCAATATCTATTTGTACTGTAGGTTGACGACCTTGCCGTATGTTTTGTTCAAATTTAGGTGGAATGGTAACCACAAACATAAAGGTGTCTTGATCCATACCTCGATCAATTTCTGCTGCTGAAATAAGCGTCGGTGTTTTAAAGTAGGGTGGATATAGCGCGTTTGCGATAGCCCCAGACAATGCTGAATTGTCCTCATCAACAATAGCAATAGACGCATTATGTACTGATTCACTAATAGCAGTAGACTCAGCATAGATAGCCAAACTAAATGAATAAACAATTAACATTAACATGATAACGTCACTCAAAAGGCTGCGTAATTCTTTTATGCCAAGCCAAAATATATTGATCCATGTTTTCATGGTTTAACGTTCCTGCTTTTTAAGAAAAAAGGCGGCAATAGCGATAAATATAGGCCCAAATAAGGCAAGCACAATAATATCGTTTGCTAAATCGAAAAAGCCAAGACCTTTGGTAAAGGCTGCAACACTCAAATGCATATAATATGTTGCAGGCCAAAGCGTACCAATAATATGCCCTGAACCCTCAAGTGTAGAGGTGGGTTGCACAATGCCTGAAAATTGAAGGGTAGGTAGCATGCATAAAATGGCAGTAGCAAAAATAGAAGCCACTTGAGACTTAGTTACCGAGGCGATAAGTAAGCCAAAGCCTGTTGCTGCAATGATATAGCACAAAGCGCCTAGCATTAAGCCTAAAAAGCTACCTTTTAACGGTACTTGTAACAAATAGACAACCATAATGGTTAAAATAAAAAAGTTAAGCATTCCTATGGCAATGTATGGCAGTTGTTTCCCCATTAAAAACTCGAGTTTTTTAGTGGGAGTTACAAAAAAGTTAGTAATAGTGCCAATTTCTTTTTCTCTGGATATGCTCACTGCCATAAGAATAGCTGGAAACAATAATAACAGCATGGCTGGTGTTTTAGGGCCTATTGAATAGACTGTTTTAAACGTTGGATTGTAACGGTAGCGTGATTCAAGCTTAACATTTGCTAAGGCACTCATATCTAACCCTACATTTTTAGCTAGCTCAGCTATATAACTTAGGTGCACTCCAGTTACATATCCCTCAATGGTACCTGAACGGATAGTATTTGAGCCATCTATCCATGCTGAAATACTGGGTGATTTACCATTTTTTAGGTCCCGCCCAAACCCTGCAGGTATTTCAATAGCTAAGGTGATATCATTTGATCGTAAACGCCGCTCTAATTCTTCGTTACTTTGCACATTTGGCCGACTCACAAAGTACCGTGAGCCTTCAAAATTACTTAAATACTGACGGCTTTCTGGTGTTCTATCATTGTCAAACGCTGCGTAATTTAAATTTTCCACATCAAGTGAAATACCATAAGCTATGACTATTAACAGTATTGCACTGCCAATAAATGCGAACGCTAGGCGTATTGGATCACGTAATACTTGCATAGATTCAAGGTAACTGTAGGCTAAAAGCCGATGAAAACTAAATCGATTATATTTAACCGTGTCTTTTTTAGATGGTACATTTTCGATTGTTATAGGTTGAGCTATTGAAGGCGTAATATCGACCTGATTGTTAGATTGAGAGGCTTGTTGTCTATGTTCTTTTTGTTTTTTACGCTGAATGGCATCTTCTAAATATTCTATAAATGCCTGTTCTAACGTATTAACATTTTTTGTTTCAATTAACTGTTGTGGCGTACCATAAATTAGCACTTCACCTGCATGCATTAACGAAATTCGATCGCAACGCAGCGCCTCGTTCATAAAATGAGTAGACACAAAAATAGTTACTTTGTCTTTACGTGACAGCTCTACCAGTAATTCCCAAAATAAATCTCTAGCGATGGGGTCAACACCCGAAGTAGGCTCATCTAGTATCAGCATTTCTGGTTCATGAATAACTGCGACCGCAAGCGATAGTCGTTGGCGCATACCCAAGGGTAACGATGCCGCAGGTTCATCCAGGTAGGTAAGTAATCCAAAACGATTAACGAGTTCATCTATTCTAGAGCTTGCTTGTGCTGGAGATAGATGAAACAAACGTGCATGTAAGGTTAAATTTTGAGAGACAGTTAATTCTCCATACAATGAAAAAGCCTGAGACATAAAGCCAACCCGTTGACGCGTTTCTAAGTCATTGGCATCTATTGGTTTACCAAATAAATACGCATCACCACTTGATACAGGCAATAAACCCGTAAGCATTTTCATGGTTGTTGTTTTGCCACAACCATTGGAGCCTAGAAAACCAAAAATCTCCCCAACTTGTATTTCAAAACTAACATCGTTAACGGCTGTAAAGTCACCAAAACGGCGGCTTAAATGTTTAGCTATTATGGCAGGGGAGTCTTGCGTCTTTTGATAGGGGGGAATAATAAGTTCATTGTGGTTAGCTCGTTTGTTTTCAGGTAACAAGCTGACAAAGGCACTTTCTAAGTTTTGTGCATTAGTTTTTGTTTTTAATTCCTGTGGTGTGCCAATATCAAGCACATGCCCAGCGTCCATCGCAATTAAATAATCAAAACCTTCCGCCTCATCCATATAGGCAGTAGATACCAATACACTCATTGTCGGGCGTTCTGCCCTTATTGAAGCAATGAGTTGCCAAAACTGTTGTCTCGACAGTGGGTCAACACCCGTGGTAGGTTCGTCTAATATGAGTAAGTCAGGATCATGGATAAGCGCACAACATAAACCAAGCTTTTGTTTCATACCGCCTGAAAGCTTTTTAGCAGGTCGAGATAAAAAGGCATGTAATTCAGTTGCTTTTGTTAATTTATCTATGCGTAATTTACGTTCAGCTGTAGATTGGTTAAACAATTTTCCAAAGAAATCTAAATTTTCTTCAACACTTAGTTCTGAATAAAGATTTTTACCTAAACCTTGTGGCATATAGGCAATACGAGGGCCGATCATCTCTCGGTTCTTAGCAGACGTCATATCACCGTTTAATACGATTAATTGTCCTTGTTGAAGTTTTCTTGCACCCGAAATTAATCCCATCAATGTCGACTTTCCAACACCGTCAGGCCCTAATAGCCCAACCATCAAACCTGCTGGAATAGATAAGTTAATATTGTCGAGTGCCAACGTATTATTATAGTAATGGGTAACACCTGTAATGCTCGCTACTGTTTGCCGAGTTTCGTTCACTTTAGGCGTCCTCTACTGATTGCTTTGCTCAGCAGGATTAATATTGTCTGGCAGTTTTTGTAAAAAATCTGGCCAAGGAGAAGGCTTTTCACCTTTTTCTGGTGACAAACGGATATAAGCTACGCCTCTTGCGCCTGTTTTAACTTGTTCAATATGTTCTAACACTAATGCTTGAGGTATACGTACTTTTACACGAAACATTAATTTATCTCGTTCGCTCTGTGTTTCAACTTGTTTTGGTGTGAATTGTGATTCAGGTGAAACAAAGCTCACTTGAGCGGGAATAGCCGTATCGATAATATCGAGTTTTATCCTTGCTTGTGCGCCAATAGGGGTTAAATAGGCTTGTGCTGAAGGCAAGAACATTTCCATATATATTTCGCCAAGGTTGATAATAGTAAGGACTTTTCCGCCGCCACCTAAGACTTCATTTGCTTGTGCTAAACGATAAAGTACACGACCCATTACAGGGGATTTAAGTGTTGCCTCATCAATTTGAGTTTGTACACGCGTGACTGCAGATTTAGCAACTAAAACTGATTGTTCAAGGGTATGCACATGTGCTTTTGCAGCAGTATAAACAGCAACAGCAGTATCTCTTATGGTTTTTGTTTTATCGGCAATACTTTGTGACATTGCTCCTGTTTTAACTAAGGGGGCAACACGTTTTAACTCAAGCTCAGCCAAGGTTAATTCACTTTTTCGTTGTGCTATTAACGCAGCACCTTCAGCTACAGCAGCTTGTGCTTGAGCAACCTGAGCTTGTGTCTGTGCTAATTGAGCATCAAGTTCAGTGGTATCCATTTTAGCAAGTGTTTGATTTGGTTTAACTAAATCACCTTCTTGAACTAAAATATGCTTTACCCGCCCTGAATATTTAGTGGTAATATCCACTTGATCTGCTTCAATCCTTCCGTTACCAGAAACAAAATCTTTCGCTAATATTGATTGCTGTTGTTGCCACCATTGCCATGCAAAAGTTGCGCTAACAGCAATAACAACACCGAAGACCAAAAAGCTAATCACTGATTTTTTCATGATTTTTTCCATAAAATTATTTGATTGTTCAAGTAATATCGACAGTTATAATCATTGAGTTCATTATGACTTAAACATTTGAATTTTCTTTACTAACACTTCACTAAAATAGGTGATGGGCATACACTTGTTAAGTAGTATTGTGCTTTACATTTTTAGCTGAATCAAGCGAGATACTGCGTTTAATAGACGCTTATTTGTTTTATATCATTAGAAATTGAAGTAGGGCATTAACATAATAAAAATTGGTTAATTATATGAATGTTTAATGTGCAATTGTATAAGAAAAAATGTAACAACTACAATACAACTATATAGAATATAAACAATATTAAACTAGTCCAATACTGTCTAGTATTGGACTTAATAAACGAAGCAGTTTAGTATACAACTTAAGTTACTTAACTATTATAATTCAATCGTATAGGAATATGACTAAACCATCTTTTTTTCCTTTATATCCAACTTATGCAGAGTTAATTGAGTTTGAATTTTGCGATTATCCTGAACTTGAAGATAATTTAAGAAAAAACACCCAATGGCATTTGTCGCACTGGCAATGGGGTAAATCGTTTCTTGAATACACTGGTCGCAATAAATCAATTCATACTTATGATCGATTTAGAAATGAAATTGAAAAATTATTACTTTGGTCTTTTTTAGTTAAAAAATCACCAATAGATGAATTACGCAAAACTGACATTTTAGACTACGCCGACTTTTGTTGGAAACCACCAGTAACTTGGATTGGTACTAGCAACCAAGAACGCTTTAAGTTGAAAAACAGCTTTTTTTCAATAAATGAAGAGTGGCGTCCATTCAAAATGCAAGCGGCTAAAAGTCAAACCTCAAAAGAGGTAGATAGAAAAAAATATCGACCATCACAACAAACCTTAACATCAACTTTTACTGCTATTATCGTGTTTTATAACTACCTGATGGGCGAAGAGTTGTGTTACGGAAACCCTGCGCAAATAGCAAAAAAAGATTGCAGACATTTTATAAGTGATGCGCAAGTAAAAGAAGTAAAACGGTTATCTGGCTCTCAATGGCAATATATTTTAGACACCGTAATTGATTTGGCAAACGAGGATCCACTTTATGAACGAAATTTATTTGTTATTGCCTCATTAAAAACCTTATTTTTAAGAATATCTGAACTGTCTGAGCGTGATAATTGGTCTCCAGTAATGGGACATTTTTGGCAAGATGAAGACGATAACTGGTGGCTTAAAATTTTTGGCAAAGGTAGAAAACTTCGAGACACCACAGTGCCTTCTGATTTTATTCCATTTCTAAAGCGATATCGTTTATCTAGAGACTTATCGGCATTACCAACAAGTGGTGACAACAATGTGTTGGTTGAAAAAATTCGTGGCCAAGGCGGTATGACATCAAGACACCTTAGGCGTTTGGTTCAAGATGTTTTTGACCATGCATATACACGAATGAGACGTTTGGAAGGTGAAAACAAATCGATAAAACTCAAAGAAGCCACCACTCATTGGCTTAGACACACAGGTGCCAGTATGGAAATTGAGCGCGGTCGAGCCTTAAAAGATCTATCTGAAGATTTAGGTCATGCAAGTATGGCAACAACAGACACAATTTATGTTCAGTCGGAGAATAAATTACGTGCAGAAAGCGGTAAAAAACGAAAAGTAGATTGATACCGAATTTGCATTAGGCATTATAGTTTAGGTTTGTGGTTAGTAGATTGCTCACCAACGGCAAGAGTATCTAGTTTAGGCGCTTATGGCATATCCGTTTATAGACTTTAAACATAAGTACTTTGCTATAATTACAAACGTAGAAAACTCCTATATTCGGGGATAATTAGTTCCTACCCACTAAGTCCAATACTAAAAGGTATCGGACTTAGTGGGCTGTATAGATTCTAGTGTGGTTAATCCCTGCATTACTCATAGAATGGCAGCGTTTATTCTATTAAACTTAAAACCTTGAATCGTTTTCACAAGGTGTACCGTCATTATCTCCATCCATTTTTGTATTAGGACAATGTTTAGTAAAAAACTCTGTTCAACTAGAAAGTCAGTCGCTATTTAATAGACGTATCTATCATAGGTAAGTGCTTAAATAACCCTAAAGAGCATAGGTTTACTTTTGATAAGGATTTAATGACTGGAAACCCACTCAAAAGTTAGGTTTTAGTGAGGTGCCAACCATTTCCAAAAATACATTCATAAACTCGTAAATGTAAACCGCTTTTAGCTGTTTTTCCTTAAGAGGTTTTCAAGCTTTTTCTTCGATGCCTCATCATCTAATGACAATGCTTCATATTCGTCAATCAGTTTTGTTAACCCTGGGTTTTTCTCACCACGAAAATACTCAAGGTTACGCTCTATTTTCTTTAAGATTTTGCTTAAGCTAACATCATCTACCAATGGAGCATCTTCTTTACCTACAAACAGATTGTTATCTTGTGGGAAGTTAACAAAATAACGTAAGCCACGCTTACCTTCACCTAATGGATAAAGTAAGCCATTATCAACCAATGATTTTAAATCTCTTGTAGCGGTTGCTGGTGGCGCACCAGTAATCGCTCGATATTTCTCATTAGTTAAACCATCACGCACAAAGCCGTCAGCGCCTACTGTAAAGATTTTTTTCATCACCTTATCTTGGCGTTGGTTGAGCTTGACCTCACCATATTCCGCCCAAAACTTTGATTTTTGCAATACAAATTCAACAGACTCAAGTGACTTATCTTGCGAAGTTTTCACTAGCTCAACAAACCAGGCTATCCACTCATTAATTTGCAAGCTGGAATTGGTGCTTCTAAGTTGCTGGTAATACTCCATGCGATGAGCATTTATCATGCTAGACATACTAAAAAGCGGTGGTTTCGAAAAATCTTGAAATAAGGCATGCTCAGCAATCGCTCTACCTACTCGGCCATTACCGTCTTGAAACGGGTGAATAGCAACAAACCATAAATGAGCAATTGCAGCTTTTATCGGTCCTGAACAATTGGCGTTGTTATACCACTGTATAAACGCACCCATTTCCCGTTCAACCTCAATGCGATTATTACCTGGTGCTTTGTATATGATTTCACTATCACCGTATAGATCTTCTCTTACGACATCTATGGACGAGTCACGATAATCGCCTTTAGTAATGGGGGTTACATAGTAATCTTCACTGCCGTGCAGTAGAAGCGTGTGCCAATGACACAGTAAAGTTTTAGACATGGCGCTTTTAATGCTCTTACGCACATCAACCAACATGGCAGCAATGCCTTTTTCTTTAGGAAAGTAGCCACCACGCTCCGGTTCTTTTAATCCAAGAAAACGTGCAACTGATGAGCGCAATTCCTCACGGTTAAGGTTCTCACCTTCAATAGCGCTAGTGCTTAATGCTTCTTCTACCAGTAAATGAACAAAGGCATCGTTATGGTCATTTGTGGGAATTTGCGATAATGCCCCTTCAATGCTGTAGGCCTTTTTCGAATACTCGCTGACACTCGCCTCGAAGCGTGCCGAATCATAGTCAAATTGAGGCCAGTTTTTATGTTGCCAGTGATACATATGATTTAAATCCTTACTCGTTATAAATCACTTTATAGCGTATTCTGATTTAATAGTCCATATTTATAAGTCACAAAACTCGTTATTTTGACTTATAAATTCCAGAAATTTAAATCATCTTAATCGTTTTGATTAAACGGGTGCGTTTTCTGTTGCTCTTCTTTTCGTCCACTAATGGTTACGTAAATAAACAAAGCCTTAGTTCGTCGATATAACATTATCTCTGATTCGGTGATAACTTTAGCGGGGCTGTTTCGCCAAGCATAATAATCATCTAGATGGATTGTTGGTCAAGGCCAATACCTTACTCATTTTCTTATCACTTTGTCTTTGAATAGTAACTTTTAGATTAAACCTTTAATATTTCCTACTAAACTTACAAATGCAGTAATTGCACGAAAGCAAGCTAATGGCGAACTATAAATTAAGTAGTGCTGCAGATAAAGATTTCGAACAGCTTTTCGAATATGGTATTGATAACTTTGGTTTATCAAAAGCCAAATCATATGTTGATGGCTTAATTATTAAATTTAACCCACTACATTATCAAGCCGTGGACTATATGCGCAGTGTTTATGGCACACATACCATTTACTACATGATTTCAAACGACTGTGTCGATATTATGCGAATATTAAGATCTGAAAACTTAGCAACAGCTTTTGAGTAATCAATTTGTCTAGCTCACAGAAGGAAAGGTTATCGCAAACAGATAATAGACTTCGACAACTTGTTGAAGAGAAAGAGTTACTGAATAACCACGCTCTGTGGTTTGCATACAGTGTTTGGTAAAAAACTCCGTTATATGAATAAATCATACTTAATGACTAGGTTTATTTCATTCTTAAGATCTACATCTGTATCAGATAAATAATAATATACTACAAGGACTGAGAGTTTTTAGTTTATATAGAAGGCAATAATAAAATGAAAATGAAAATTTTAGGTATGGCAATTGTTGCAGCAGCAATCTCTTTTGCTTCATCTGCAAGTGATGAAAAAATGATGGTTTTAGCAGGGCAAGAAATTTTTAAAAAATGTAGTTCATGCCATTCTGCCGATAGCAGTAAAAACACATTCGGTCCTAGTTTAAGCGGCGTTATTAACAGAAAAGCGGCTTCCCTTCCCCGATTTGCTTATTCTGAAGCATTAAAGAAATCAGGGTTAACTTGGACAGAAGCAAACCTTAGACGATGGATTGCAGGAAATGATATTTTAGTACCTGGTACACGTATGCGCCACGTTCAAATTACAGATATAGCTGAACAAAATTACTTATTGGCTTATCTTAAATCATTATAAAATTAACAATTTAATTCAGTAATTAAGAGCCTTTTAATCATTAAAACTATAAGGCTCTGTATTGTCTTTGTTACAGTAATTTCTAAGCCTGTTCGGGCTTATTGTTATCAAGAGCCGCTTCATCAAGGGTTAATTCATCAGTTTCAATTTCAACCGCTTCTTTTTTCTGATTTCTTCTTAAAGCAATGTATAAGTCAGAATGTACATATATTCCATCAGTCCCTGATTTTATTTCTGCTTTTTCAAACCAAGCCAACAGTTGCCTTTTTCTGCCTGCTACCTCTAAACGAACGCCCCGCTTTCTAAATATGGTATTCAAATCATCTAACATGGCCATTACGCTTAAATCTAAATGTGTAAAACAGGGTACCGCATCTATAATAACGCATTCTATTGCGTCTTTTTGCCTTGCATATTGTTCTAATAGTCGACGTTTAAAATAACTTGAATTAAAGTAAGTGAGTGGTGAGTTAAATCGGTAAATAAAAATGCCATCTATAGCTTTTGCTTTATCGCTTGTATCTAAACTTCTAACAACCCCATTAATATCAACACCTAATATATGATCGGTTGGGCGCATTACCGTACGAATAAATTGAAATAAGCCTAATAGTACGGCCAGTGTAATACCAGGGATAACACCAATAAAAAGCACGGCAAGCAAAGTACACACGGTTAAATAAAAGGCTTGCCTATCTTTTGCTTTTAATTTCCACACGGCTTTCAAATCTAACAGTTGTACAGAGGCAATAATTAACACGATACCTAAAGAGGCACTGGGTATAAATTCAAGTGGTGCTGTTAAAAATAGCGCTATAATAGCAATAATTGCGGCAGCTATTATTGAAACTAATTGTGTTTTACCACCATTGGCGTCATTAACAGCTGTACGCGAATCTGCTCCGCTGACTGCAAAGCCTTGTGATAAGGCTGATGCAAAGTTTGCCATACCTAACGCCATAAATTCTTTGTCTGCTTCAATTTCATAACCATTTTTTGCGGCAAAGCTCCTAGCAGTAAGCATCATACTAACAAAGCTCACAATAGCTAAGTTAAGTGCAGGCATAACTAATTCACGAATAATCCCCACATTAAACACCGGTGCGTTAAACAAAGGAAAACCGCCATCAACAATACCAATAGTTTTCACATTAAATTGTTCTAAATTAAAAACCCATACAGATAAAGCCCCTAATGTTATGGCAAACATAGAGGCTGGCCATGTTGGTTTTAGCCGTTTCATAACAAAATAAATAACAATAGTAAGAAAAGAAATTAATATTGTAGGTATGTGTGCTTGCGATAAATAGGTTGGAATGCCGCCTAAACGTTCAAGCAAATGTTTTTCGTCAAACGTAAAACCGAAAACTTTTGAAAATTGGCCAACAATAATGGTAATAGCAACGCCGTTTAATAGCCCCATTAAGATAGGTTTAGATAAAAAGTCGGCTAGCACACCTAGCTTAAAACGGCTGGCAATAATACACCAAAATCCTGTCATTACAGTCATGGTTACAACTAACTGCCAATGTTTAACACTATCACCTGCAGCCAAAGGGGTTACCACTGCCGCAATCACGGCACAAGTGGCAGCGTCAGGGCCAACAATGAGTTGTTTTGAAGTGCCGAACATTGCATAAACAATCATGGGTAAAACACAAGAATATAAACCCACTGCTGCATTAACCCCAGTGAGTTGAGCATAGGCTATAGCTACAGGTAGGGCTACGGCCGCAACAGATAGTGCTGCTCTGACATCATCGGTAAACCATTTACGGTCATAGTTAAATAGGGTGATTAAGCCAGGCATGAATTGATACAAATGTGACAACAAAAGAGTGTTCCTTGCAAAAAATATTATCAACGCCAGTTAATTTGTTTTGTTCATTATGGTATTGATAAGTTTAGCTGACACTACTAATTCACTTGCTATTGTTCCTAGGCTAGAAGCACAAAAGCTAAAAGTAATTAATTTAATCAATGTGTTAAATCGTGCAATACCCATTCATTTTTTATTTACGATAAATGTTATTTTAATTTTTTATTTTAAATACCTTAGATATAGCCTTACTGTAATACATTAACTTTTAAAACTAAGGCAGGATCAATTTTGACATCAAACCAATTTATACGCCAATCAAGGTGGGGACCTGTTACTCTGCCGCTATTTCCTACAGAAGCAACAACATCGCCCTGTTTAACCGTATCACCCTGTTTTACAAAAGAATGACTCAAATGTAAAAAGGTAGAGCTGATGCCTTGGCCATGATCAATAATCATAGTACCACCAGAATAAAACATATCAGGCACCCAAAGCAATACTTTACCAGAAGCAGGTGCTTTAACTGGATCACCAATATCACCCGCATAATCTAAACCAAAATGTGGTCTTTTAGGTACACCATTATAGATTCGCTGGCTGCCATAAACGCCAGTAATTGTTCCTTCAATTGGCGCAATAAATCCTTGAGCAAAACTTGTTAAATTACTAGAAATTTTACGGGCAGCTTTTATTTGTTTACTGTCCTGCTGGGCTCTAGCAATCGCTTTGGGATTTGGCTGCATGATACTCTTTTTTATCCCTTCAATGCGTTGTAACTTATAATCACGCTTTAACGGGGTAAATATTTTTTTTGCTTTAGTGCCGTCAGGTTCGGTAATAACAAGTTGGTAGCTTGAAACATCATCGCGAGAAAAACCAAAAACATAATCACCCTGTGCTGAAACAGGTAATGGTTTACCATTTAATGTAACACTATTGTCTGCATTTGTTTTACCAACAATCAAACCACCCTGCTTTACTTCACCTGATACGTTAATACTCGCGGCTATTGCATTATTAACATATAAACTAGCAAGCAAAATAGTTGCCCTAACAAAACTGCTTTTTATAAACGAATATGGTTTTGAATGTTTAAACACTAACTATTGCTCCTTTTGCCACCCCTTCATAGCCGATAACCTTAATACTATTATTAGGATGTTGTTTATGTATTTGTCTGGCAATAAAATCGGCAAGTAGTTCAACAGTAGAATCACAATCAACCACATCCAGCACTTTGCTTTCAACCGCAATATCAAAACGCCCTTGCGGTGCGGTATAACTAAAATATTGATGATCCGGTGTAACATTAACTAAAGCCGATTCTGATAACTGAATATCCGCTTTTGGCACGCGGTCAGATTCACTGGCAATATAAATATCTTGCCAACGCTTACACCAATCATGTTCTATTTTACTGTTTTTTACATCATCAACAAAAATCTGTATTTTTGAACGATGCCCATGAGCAATACGTTGACAATTACCATCATGAAGTTTTAAACCGTGCGTGTAATGGTAAAAATCACCGGCTATATTTTCAGGACGTAAGGTTAATGTTAACCCTTGCACGTTACTTGGTAATTCTGCCATGATAATTTTATTTAAATAATCAGTAACCGATTCAATGGTAATGGCTAAGCAGTCTATTAAAGCAAAAGCACAACTTGGCGATTGCAAATAATAACTGGCACGTTGGCTCAAAAAATCAAGGGTTAGATGGTCAGCATGATAAGGAGAATCGTTCACTGTTAACGCATTTTCTTGTGTTGGCAATAGCAACTTGTGATCAACAGCCTCGTCAATAATGGCTTTAATTTGCTTTTTCACAATCGCAAAATCTAATACCATTGATTGTTCATTTAACAAACCATCAAGCAGTACATCAACTATCCAACTTTCACCTACTATGCCGCGATCTTTACACAGGTATGAAAAATCAATGACGGTAAGATCATTTACAAATAACTTCATTATTAACCTTCCACTTGCCAAGCAATAGTGTCTTCACTTCTAAGCGGTACAATAATATCGTCGCCAAAGCTCAATGTTGATGGTACATTCCATGGTTTTTTAACCAATGTTATTTTGTCGCTATTCACGGGTAATTCATAGAATGCTGGGCCATTAGTGCTGGCAAAAGCTTCTAATTTATCTAATGCATTTTCTTGTTCAAACACTTCAGCATATAATTCTATTGCAGCATGAGCCGTGTAAACACCTGCACAACCACAACTTGACTCTTTAGCATGCTTAGCATGTGGCGCAGAATCTGTCCCTAAGAAGAATTTTGCATCACCACTCGTAGCAGCTTCAATCAATGCTTGTTGGTGAATATTACGTTTTAAAATAGGTAAACAAAAATAATGAGGACGAATTCCCCCCACGAGCATGTGATTACGATTAAATAATAAGTGATGAACTGTGATGGTCGCGGCCACATTGTTACTAGCGTTATTGACAAAATCTACCGCTTGCTTTGTGGTGATATGCTCTAACACTATTTTTAAATCAGGATAATTAGCCACAAGCGGCGATAATATAGTTTCAATAAATACCTGTTCACGATCAAAAATATCAATATCGTTTGTGGTAACTTCACCATGAATTAACAAAGGCATACCCACACGTTGCATTGCTGCAAATACATCACCCATTTTAGTAATATCGGTAACACCTGAAGAAGAATTGGTGGTTGCACCTGCAGGATAAAGTTTAGCGGCAAACACAAGTCCAGATTCTTTTGCTTCAATAATTGTTTCAGCCGTGGTGGCATCGGTTAAATAAAGTACCATTAAAGGTTTGAAATCAGCACGCGGTTGCGCGGCCATAATCCGTTGATAATAACTTTCAGCAAGTGCTTTGTCGGTAACTGGCGGTACCAAATTTGGCATTACAATAGCTCGCCCAAAATAGCGACTAATATCTTTTACGGTATTATTTAATACGTCACCATCACGTAAATGTACATGCCAATCGTCTGGTCGTGTAATGGTTAACGTCATGTTTTTGTTTTCTTGTACAGAATCTGTCATGGTAATTCTCTTTTCTTTAAATTATCAATTAAACAAAGTAAGCAATTGATAATACGGTAATATTTAATCAGTTAAATAAAGCAATCAAGGGTAACGCGTAACTCTTTAGCTCTACCTATTTCACTATAATGAGTACTTTATACTTAAAGTGACTAACTGTTTTCTATGGGTTCGTCAGTGTCGTTGGCTGTTAATAACGCTTGTAGCTGTTCTTTCAAATTTGGTGGTACTTTATAAATTGTAAGCGAATCATTATGGGGATTATAAACAACATCTTGCCCAAAATGACTACGCTCAAAACTTAAACTGATGCCATTTCCGTAACCCGAATATTTGGTTATTTTATTCACAACAGTTTGATCATGTGGGAACGACTCTTCAATAGGATAAGATTGTTGCTGACAAAACTGATAAAAATCTTGTTCGTTACCACTAGCATCCGTTGTGGTATGCCCAATAACTTTACCCACTTCCTGCATTGATACATCTTGCGAGCTCGCTTTCTGCTCTTTACAGTAATTCAATAATTCTTTACGCGTTTGCTGCTTTTCACTTGAGTCTAATTGATTAACAGCAACATAGTCTTCAACTGCTTGTACTAAGGTTTGTGTTTGCTCTTTTGCATTTAACCCTTCTTCGCAACCTAAAAAATCAAGGAAAAAGTCAGATACCTTACGGCCTGCTCGCCCTTTGATAAATGAAATATAACGATTACCACTAGCATTTTGTTGATAATCGAATAGATCAATACGTGCGGCTAATTGTATTTTATTTGTATCAAGGTGTTTATCTGCCGAAATATTTAATTCACCATCAACACTGTAATGTTGCGACACAGGTATAACCGCCACTAAAAGATAGCGCCCCCCCATATATTCATAATGACAAACCACCAAATAACCGCTTTCTTCTAGATCATATTTTTCTATTTCATTTTTAAGGGTATTTGCTGCTTGGGTACTAAAGGCATAAAAACTCTGACGCTCGCCTAAATACCCTTCCATTAAGTCAACAAAACGTGCTGTGGTTGTTTCACTGCTACCTTCAACACCTTCAACACCTTCAACACTTTCAACACTTTCAATGGTGTCGGTAACATTGTCAGTATTAATAGCTTGGGCTGGCATTGTTGAGAAACTACCGTAAGCTTTACTACCTTTAGCGTTATAAATCGTATGTAAACCATCAACAAATGCCGTAATTTTTGCCCCTATCTCTATATTTTCAGGCCCTAAGCGTAACAAAACCTCGCCAGATTCTTCTTTTTTAGAAATAAAATGTAGTGCTATATTGGAAATTATTAAACTCATAAATTAAGGTCTACGTTAAGTGTTATATTAGTATTGATATATTAGTATATTGTTCAGGCATTTGATAAACTGGCAAAATATTATTTATCATCAGCAATTAAGTGTCATTATGCCCATTGTATCGAAATACTCCAACGAACGTGTAGAAAAAATTATCCAAGAACTGATGGATGTACTTGTAAACGAGTCAGCCACAACAGATTTAGCCCTAATGTGCCTAGGAAATACAATAACTAACGTTATTAGTAAAATTCCTGCTGATAAACAACGTGCTATTGTAGACAATTTTACGCGCGCATTAAATCAATCTATTCAAAAAACGCACTAGTTTTATTTACTTAACATCAAAATAAGAAGAATAATGTTCAATGGTCTCTTTTGATAAAAAAACCTATAGCAAAAAACTTTTACATTTAATTAGTTGGAGCCATTGGTTTACTTTTTTTAATATTATTGCGGCAATCACCCTTTCCTCTTACTATCTTTTTAGTGAAACAGCGCCAGACACTTTATTAGGTCAGGCTTATTTAATTACTACTTGGGTGAGTCACATTGGTTTTTTAACCTTTATGAGTTTTGTATTACTGCTGTTTCCGTTAACCATTATTTGGCCAAACACCAAAGTCATTAGGATCAGCGGTTCCATCATCTTTACCTTTGGTTTATTGTTATTATTACTTGATGGTTTTATATATAGCCGTTTAGGCTATCATTTAAATGCTTCATCAAGAAGTCAAATATTTAGTTTAATCAAAGATATAGCGCAAAGTAGTAGTGCTTTTTATACTATAAGTGGTGTGTTTGCCATTGTAATATTAGGCTTTGAGTTCACGGTAAGTAATTATGCTTGGAAACATTTAAAGCAATTACAAAAAACCGTTTTTGCACGTTTTGTTATTTTTGCGCTGGTGCTTTCTTTTTTCTTTAGTCATATTACCCATATTTGGGCTGATGCCAATTTAGATTATGATATATTACGTCAAGACACCGTTTTACCTTTGTCATACCCTGCCACAGCACAAACCTTATTAACCAAATATGGTTTATTTGATATTGACGATTATAATGAACGTACCACAAGCCCATTGTCTTTTAGCCATGCTATTCCACAATACCCATTATTGAATAAACAATGTATTAATACAAATACACAGCGGTCTGTATTTATCGTGCTTACTGACGAACAAGTAACGACTCAACAACTGCAAAATTTTAGTAATAGAACCAACAGCAATAACTATCAATTTAATAATCATGTTGATTCTGCTTTATTAACTGACGCTTGGTTTAATCTATTTTATGCTTTACCAAGCATTTATCAGCAAGATATTTTAACACAGCAAATTAAACCGTTATTATTTCAAGCAATTAACCAACAAAACATGATTACTTCATTTACTTTAGTTGATTCAAACAGCGACGTAAACGCACAACAGCGCAACGAAAGTAAAGATGATGAACAATGGTTTACTACTTTATTTGATGAAAAAAATTACCTTAACGACATCTCAAGTTTAATTTTTTCTAATCAATTAAATAATAAAAAAGTTGGGTTGCATGTGATTTATTTCAAAGGTGGTTTAGAGAATGACAAACAAGATAAAAATATTACGAACGACTATCAGTTTTCTTTATTTGTAGACGCCTTACTGTTGGCACAAAAACAAAAGCAGCAAAAAGATATTATTTGGATCAGTTCAATTGGTAATCAAACAAATCAAACCCAATTATCAACCAAACCTGCATTATTAATTAATCCCACTACGTCATCACAATACAGAGAGAAAGCTATCATTAATAAACTCACTAGTCACATGGACTTGCAATCAACATTAATGACTAATTGGTTAAATTGTTCTCTAGAAAATAGAAATTATAGTAACGGTACTGATTTACTCAGTTTAAAGCGAGATCGTGTTATTGCCAATACATCAGCAAATGGCTTGATGGTATTCAATAAAGATAAATCAGTATTGATTGACCAAAATGGTAATTTTCAAAGTTACTCAAGTCAATTAGCTGCCCCGATCACCGTAAATAAAGATTTTCCGTTAATGATTGACGGTGTGCATTTTATAAAGCGCTTTAGTAAAGAAGCACAACCAAAAACAGAGTAGTGAAGTATTTTTTGCCTATTACGTTAGTATTTGATTAATAGTTGAACGATTGACAAAAATTGATTACTTGAATGAATAATTGTCGTTGCATTAACTCAATAAATCATTATTATAGTCGACGCAAATCAATACTATTGATAGTAACCCTCCCCTGGTTACTATGCTCATGTTAATGACTAAGTAATGTTTTTGTAGTTCGGGGTATAGCGCAGCTTGGTAGCGCGTGCGTCTGGGGGACGTGAGGTCGCAAGTTCGAATCTTGCTACTCCGACCATATATAAGAATCAAGACGTCCTAGGACGTCTTTTTTTGTGCCTAAATCCCAGTAAAAACGAGACATAAAGTAACAAGTCACAACTATTCACGACCTATAGATTCTTATAAAATACACCCTATCCACCATTAAAAGTAACAGTGTTAGTAACACTGAAGAACATCTATTTTTCAATCTACTAGGATTATTGTTGTGTGGTTATTGGTTGTTCTCAATACTCACAGTAAAAGCTGCTTTATAACCTCTTAAATTGAGGTTAGACATGCTTACTCTGCACCCTTGTGCATTGGTGATGTTCAAACTATGCGGTTTTGAAAGTGTCTGTTTCCAACCTAACAACTTTACAAAATTTACATTAGGTTGACGGTCTTTAGTTTGAAAAAGTAACGACTGTATTGATTCTGGGTGTTTAGACAATTTGTGCTTTTTTGTTTGTGTTCACTTTTTTCAAAGCCAGCGTGTTGCCAAGTTGATTGAACTTCTTCTTTTGACATACCCATGTTTGCACCTCCAATGGAGTTACTACATACATCGTTAAAGGTATCTGCAAATACGGTTTGGCTATTACCGATAAAAAATAGCCCAACTATCAATGCTAGTTTTTTCCTTTTCATTGTTGATTGCTCTTATCTTCCTCGTGTAAATATCAGTTAATTGCAATATGCTCATATCACTATAGCTAAACCCACTGAAGATGTATAATTTTTACACAATCTACTCTTGGTGCTGGTATGTATCTATTTATGACTTGTTTATTATTTGAGTAAATTTTTCAGCTAAAGCTGACAATGCATCTTCTGTAATTATTTCAACGTTGTCTGAATCTACTATACTTCCTTGGCAAATTAACACCGTTCTTGGATAGCCATGTCCGCCAAATTTAGCGGTCAATTGCGCGTGTTCATCATTGATAAATTCACCTTTCACCCTTTGAACATTTACTTGCAATACATCGATTGCTTGTAATTTCATTTTCTGTGCAAAATCATCAATATATAATTTTTGCCTTTCTGTGCAATCTGGACACCATGTTGCTACTACATTGACTATAAAGGTATCACCCGCAGATATTCGCTTACTTACTTCATCGGGCTCTACTAATTGAATCGCGCTTTGCGCTTTAAAATGTTCCAAAATGATTTTACCTTATTGGTTTATAACTAACAGCAATACAAGCTAAGTAGGTGAATGACAGAATGAAAATAACATATTGTTAAATTAAGCATAAATAAAAGTTCTAAAGTTTAATAGTAAATTAAATTGCCTTAAACTTAAAACTACTTCACAATTTAATATTCAAACCACCCAAACCAAAAATTAAACTCATCATTATGGATGATTCTTGACTAAACAGTACAGAAACAAAAAAGCTATTAAAAATATCTGGCTGTGAGCTAATGCACCTTAGAGTGAGTGGCAAGTTAAAGTTTAAAAAACAGGGCAACGCATACTATTACCTTGTAAACCAGAACCAAGTAAACCAAACAAAGCCATCTCAAAATGAACTTTGTTGAATACAGAGATCATGTAAAATCACTTAGACAAGGTAAACAGCTCCCTACTGCTATTTACTTACATCGCACAGCTATTGATTCTGCATTACCAAACCACTTAGTTAATTTAATTTACAACAGCATAGAAAGACTAAATATTACCGAGCCATGGAATTTATTAAAGTTATATAAGCGTGACTTTAAAATTACCCTGCTAAATTACCCTGATTTTGATACATACGCCTACCCTGCACTTCATACAAGCATAACGATAGATATAGAAGAACAAACAAAACGAAAAGCTAACTATCAAAAATCAGAAAACCCACCAATACTTCATCGTAAAGAAACCTTCGTATTAGCTAATTACCCGTTGATAGAGTCATTCAAAGCAATAACCGCTGAAGGTGAAGCAATTGAGTTATATAAAAACACCAAAACAATTGGCTTTAAACAGCAGTGGCAAAAACTAATCCAACGTAAAGGTTACCAATTAGATACCGATGGAAGGCTTCATCCACTCGCAAGATTTACAGCGTTGCCTAACAAAGACACACTTACACAAAATAATGAAGATAAGCCTATTGCCAGGCACTTAACCGCTATAAATCGAGATAAATTATCAGCCCCTTTTCAAAAACTTGCCCGTCATACTTTTTTAGACGGTGATTACAGCATTTTTGATTACGGTTGTGGCAAAGGTGATGACGCCAAAGAGCTTGAAGCACATGGATTAAATATTACCAGTTGGGATCCTGTTCATAAACCAGATGGCGAAAAAACGCCTAGCGACATTGTTAATTTAGGTTTTGTTCTAAATGTCATTGAAGACATAAACGAGCGAACCGAAACACTTAAAAAGGCTTGGCAATTAAGTAACAAATTACTTGTTGTGTCTGTTATGTTGGCTGGCGCAGGTAAGTTAGAGCAATTTACTCGCTATAAAGATGGCGTGATTACCAAGTGGAACACCTTTCAAAAATACTATAGCCAAGCAGAAATCAGATCTTACATTGAGCAAGCCCTAAAAACTAAAGCGGTTGCACTAGGACAAGGCATATTTGCCATATTTAAAGATAAATCACTTGAAGAAGAATTTTACCTAAGTAGACAATACAAAACTGATTCAGAATATAGCAATGCTACTTGGCAACAACTAACAACCAAACCCAAGTCAGAAAATGCCTCATCAAAAATACAAGTAAGGTCACTTTACCAAAAACATAACCAGCTGTTTCATGAATTCTGGCAACAATGTCTAGTTTTAGGTCGCATTCCCGCCAATGATGAATTTGAATGCAGTGATGACATTCGGCGTGTAATTGGTAGCCATAAAAAAGCATTCGACTTAATGGCTCCCTTTATGGATATAACAAGTTTTGAACAATCCAAAAAACATCGTCGTAGCCATGTACTTGTATACTTTGCGCTTAGTTTATTTGAAAAGCGTAAAGCAAAATCTCATATGCCAGCAAGACTGCTGCGTGATATAAAAGCGTTATTCCAATCATATAGCCAAGTGATAGAGCTAGCACAATCATTATTATTTTCAGTCGGAGTACCAGAGAATATCAACGAAGCTTGTAAGCAAGCATTCCAAAAATTTCAATGTGGAAAATTAGTAAATAATAAGTCTTATACATTTAATCAAACATTACTTAATCAAATGCCTGCAATTATTCGTGTGTATGTGGGTTGTGCAATTCAGCTTTACGGCGATATTGACGACATTGACATGGTTAAAGTACATATTCGCTCAGGAAAATTAACACTGCTTAAATACGATGATTTTAATAAAAAATCACTACCATTACTTACCGAGCGTACCAAAATTCGTTTACATGATTTAGATATAGATTTCTTTTTTTACGGTGAAGATTATCCTTACCCTCCGCTGTACGATAAATCAAACTATTTACCAAGTAATAGTAGTGAATTCAAAAAACAAAAAATGTTTGAAAATAGAATTATTAAACAATTAAAAGACTTACCACTTAAACAATTACCTGACTGGGAATTACTGCAAAAAATATTTAAGTACCAAGGAGTAGAATTAAAAGGAAATAAATTTTTCAAGTTGAGTAAAGCTTAACCAAACTAACGTTATATAAGTAGACTTCTAGCAAAATCACTGGTTTTACACACAGTAAAACGTTATTATTCTGAACAATAATAACGGTAGGTTTTATATTTCAAAACAATATAACGTAATAATTATTACGTACTACCATTAAAGAACGTAATAATTTAACGTTAGGTACGTAACTATGAATAACTCGCAAGATTCAGGATATTGTTTTTCATTTCCCGCGGTTAGAGGCACTCAAGCTGGAAGACCTTTTTATATAGCAACCTGCCCGTTACGCACCATACCTAAGATATTTGTCTTCGACGAAGAAGAAGTACCACCTGAGCTTAGAGCGCAACGTAAACTAAATAAATCAAGAATACCTGCGATGGTGAAATATTTAGTCGATAACCCAAATGATTATGTTTTCTCTGCCTTAACAGTTTCTGTAGATACTACAATTACATTTACTGATAATGACCCCGAAAACACGCCAAACTTAGGTATTCTTAAAGTCCCTCTTGATGCACAAATATTAATTAACGACGGTCAACACCGTCGTAAAGCAATAGAAGAAGCATTAAAACAAAATCCTGATTTAGGAGCAGATAACATACCTGTTTTATTTTTTGTTGATGAAGGGTTAACTCGTAGCCAACAAATGTTCGTAGATCTTAATAAATATGCGGTTAAACCCAATACTTCGCTTTCTGATTGTTATGACAAACGCGATCCTAGTTCAGAAATAGCACGTTACCTTTCTGCCAATATATTACCGTTTAAAGGTTTTACCGAAATGGAAAAATCTAACATTAGCTCAACAAGCGGTAAATTATTTACATTAAGCGGTATTAAACAAGCGACCCGCTCTTTAATGGGGAAAGGCCCTAAAGAGCCTTATTCTGAACAAGAGATACAAATAGCCGCCGAATTTTGGCAAACTATTTATAGTGCCAGTCCTGAATGGAAAATGGTTTGTAATAAAGAGTTATCTCCTTCACAATTTAGACAAGAATTTATACATGCCCATGGTATTGGTCTACATGCTTTAGGTGTTATGGGACATACCCTACTAACTGAGCAGCCAGACAACTGGAAAGAAACAGTAAAGCAACTAGAAAAAACCGATTGGCGTAAATCAAATGCAACATTCTCTAGCCGCTGTATTAACCAACAAGGTCGTTTATCAAAAGCGACTATCAATATACAATTAGTAGCCAATGCTCTGAAAACAGAACTTGGTTTAGCTCTCTCTCCTGAAGAACGCGCATTAGAATTACAGGCACAAAAATGAATAACTTATTCAACGAAGAATACTTAGATGAAGAACAACTCGATTACGTAAATAATGAGTATTTTTCTGGTTTTAAGCGATATAAAAACTGGCAAACATTACCGCCAAAATTAAAGCTTTATATTCCCAAATATATTGAAGATAAAAACAACTTAAAAAATAAAGTAGAGCAAAATACACAGAAGTTAAAGTCGTTAATTAATATTGTCTATGCTTTGTTTTCAGCGATCGCTAAAAACGATAAAGTTGACGATTGCATACAAGATTTAAGTGCTATTTATAAGGCTCTTCCAAAAGAAAAGAAACTTAACGAACAACAATTGGCAGCGGTAGCGAATTATTCACAAAGTGTTACCACAAGGAATAATAAAGAGCTAACGACAATTGAAGCTGTATTTAATGACTTAACAATACAATATCAGAATGCACAAAATACAGAAGCTCATTTAAGGCAAGCAGAAAACACCTTAAGTTTATGCACAAATTTAGTAAATCAATATATTGACGATTATGAAGGTATTAGCTACAAAAAGATCAGAAAATCAACAACAGAAATTGAAAAAGAAGCTAAAGAAATTAAAGTAGACTTAAAAGAAGTTGATGAATTTAAACAAATTAAATTCATCAGAAGTGTTCAAGAATGTGAAGCTTATTTAAATCAACAAACATTTGATAACGACGCAGTTCCTGATTACGAACCTCATTGTAGTCAAAAACTTATTGATATTATTCATCGTGTTCACTCTGCATATGCTGTTGATAATCGCCCTTGGGTAATAGGCTACAGCGGTGGTAAAGACTCATCTGCTGTCGCAACATTGGTGTATTTATCATTGCTAGCAATGGAGAAAGAAAATCGTACTAAAAGTATATATTTAGTCGCTTCAGATACATTAGTCGAAACGCCCAAAGTAGTCGATCATATCGATCAGTCACTAGAAGTTATTGGTAAGCAAGCTAAACGTGACGGCCTACCAATTACCACACATAAAGTATTACCTGAAGCTAACCAATCATTTTGGGCTTGTTTGCTAGGTAAGGGCTACCCTGCGCCAACTAAAAGCTTTCGATGGTGTACTGAGCGCATGAAAATAAACCCAGTAAGCGACTTTATTAAAAGTAAAATATCACAACACGACGAAGTCATTGTTACCTTAGGATCACGTAGCGAAGAAAGCGCCTCACGTGCTCAAGTAATAGCAAAACATAAAATTGAAAACTCACGTTTCGCTCGCCATACCACATTAGCAAATGCTTATATTTATACGCCTATAGATACATGGAGCATGGATGACGTATGGAAAATACTTAGAGCCTGTAGCCTTGAAGTAACCACATCACCATTAGGTATTGGTAAAAAATGGTCTAATAATTACGAGCTTGAATGGGAAAACCCATGGGGAGCTAAAAACCTGACACTTTGGAATTTATACAAAGATGCTTCAGACCAAGGCGAATGCCCAATGGTTATTGATGACAGCACGCCTTCATGTGGTAATTCACGTTTTGGCTGTTGGACTTGTACTGTTGTAACTAAAGACAGAGCAATGCAAAGCCTTATTAGTAATGGCGAAGATTGGATGCTCCCTCTTCTCAAATTCAGAGATTTATTAGCACATACCAACGTACCTGAAAATAAAGACGAATACAGAAATTACAAACGTAGAATTGGTCGTGTTAACTTCCAACGCGCAAAAGATGGTGACGACATAAGTGTCGAGCGTGCACACGTACCAGGGCCTTATTGGTTAAAATACCGTAAAAAATGGTTAAAAGAGTTATTGGTACAAGAAAAACAATTTAACGAAGACGGCCATAAAATTGAGCTAGTCACAAAACCAGAGCTGCATGCGATTCGACAAGAATGGTTAAATGATCCTAATGAACCTGACTGGGATGATTCATTACCCGGCATTTATCGTGAAGTATATGGCCAAGATCTAAATTGGGTATATAACGACAACTCAACTTTTGATAAACAAGGTGCGCATATTCTTACCGAATTAAGCCAAGAATATAAAGTAATACCACAAATGGTAATGAAGTTACTCGATCTTGAAATATCAATGGAAGGGCTAAGCCGTAGAAGTGGTGTGCAAAACAAAGTTGCCACCATTTTAAAACAAGACTGGGGCACCTTAGAAGAAATTAAAGACAAACAGCAAGGCCAACAATCAAAAGCTGGCTACGATGTATTCCAAGAAGAAATAAGTGCATTAAATGACAAACTATCGACTGTTGAAAAACTACTAAAGAAGGAGTTTTAGCATGATCATCAAAAGCCTTACTTTAAATAATTTTCGTGTATTCAACGGTGTTAATAATATTAACTTAGCGCCAAACAATGACAACAAACCTATCGTACTATTTGGTGGGTTAAACGGCGCAGGTAAAACATCAATTCTTACAGGCGTACGTGTCGCTCTATACGGTCGTGCTGCATTCGGTTTTAATATGACATCAACCGAATACCAACAACAACTTTCAGCTTTAATACATAAAGGTAATGGCGTACAACATAATAGTGCTTCCATTGAACTCGTATTCACCTACAGCCAACAAGGCGTAGAAAGCGAATATAAAATTATACGCAGTTGGAAGAAAGATCAAAAAGATAAACTCGCTTTATACAAAAATGACGTACGAGAATCAGCGCTAGGCTACGAACAATGCCAAGCCTTTTTAAATGAATTGATCCCTATTGGTATTGCTGACTTATTCTTTTTTGATGGCGAAAAAATTGCTGACTTAGCAGAAGATCAATCAGGCGCAGTATTGCAAACAGCAGTTCGACGCTTGCTAGGTATTGATGTTATCGAACGCTTAAAGAATGACTTAAACATATTTCTAAAGCCGCACCAAAGCCAATCAATGCCTGACAAAGTTAAAAATGAAATTGCGCAATTAGAAAAACAAAGAAAAGCGCATGAAGAAAATTACGATACTTTAGTTAATAAAGCTGATGAATATATTCCACAAATTAACGGAATTAACGATGATATTCAAAAAGCACATAACGATGTAATGAACTTAGGTGGCGCATGGGCAAAAACTAAAGCCCAAGAAGAAGCAAAAGTTAAAGAGCTACAGCTTAGCAAAGCGAATATAGAAGCTAACATTCGTAAAGAAATGGAAGGTGCACTTCCACTTGCGTTAGCTAAAAATACCCTATCAAATTTACTTAAACAGCTAAATATAGAATCTGAAATAAAACAGAAACAAGCATTTGTAAATGAATTTTCGAAATACAAAACACAACTAATTGAAAGCCTAAGCGGTGATGAATCAGCAAAACAAAGTGCTGAATCTGCAATTGAACAATGTTTAAGTAATTATCAATCTAAAGATAATGCAAATAACACTGATACCTTGTTACTTGATTTATCTGAACGTGAACGAGGTCAAATTGTTCATCAAGTAGAGGTTGCCTCTAAAAAATCATACGCAGAGTTTGAACAATTAAAATCTCAACTTAACAATGTAGAGTTTGCCCTTGATGGTGCCGCAATTAATATTGCTCGTGCACCAGATGAATCTCGTGTAGCAGACAAACTAAAAGAAATAGAACACTTAAACGATACTAAAACAAAAGCGGTGTTAGCGCGTAATAACAAATTAACCGATGCAAAAACAGCAATAGAAAAAGCCATTGAATTAGCCAAAAACATTCAGAAAATTCACGATAAGTATAAAACGGCGACTAATGTTTCAGATGCGGTAGAAAATGCTCAAAACACTAATTCCTTACTAGAGAAATTTGCGAAAGAGCTAACCGAAATTAGAGTGAAACAACTTGAAGCAGAATTTATTAAAAGCTACCAAAAACTCGCTCGTAAAAATGATTTAAAAATATCAGCCAGAATAAACACTACGACTTTTGACGTTGAACTTATCAACGAGCACAGCAATACAATTAACCGTAAAGAACTTTCTGCGGGTGAAAAACAAATATACGCTATCGCTATTTTAGAGGCGCTAGGTAAAACATCTGGCCGTAAGCTGCCTATCATTATTGATACGCCATTAGGTCGTTTAGACTCACACCACAGGGATAAATTAATTGAGCGTTATTTTCCAGACGCCAGCCATCAAGTCATTATTCTTTCTACCGATACTGAAGTAGATGAAGCCTACTTTACCCAAGGTAAATTTGGCAACAGTATTTCGCACGCTTATGAAATTCAGTTTAATGGTGAAACCAAAGCGTCTAAATTGGCAGAAGGTTACTTTTGGGATCAAAAGGCTAACGAAACAACTAGCAAAGCAGTAAATTACGTGGAGGCAATATAATGCTACCTAACCGCATGCAATTAACAAGAGTCGTTGAAGATCAACTAAAACGCTTAAAAAGTAATACTGACATCACTCCTAACGTATCTGCGCGTATTGCTTTTTTCCGATCGGTTGAATCAGGCTTTACCTTTACTAAAGCCGATGAAAAAAAACTCGATGGTAGTTTAGTACTAGATAAAATCACTTGGCTCGGTGAAACACAATTAATTACCGAGCAAGTGTTGAAGTTAAAATATCCTGAATTGGAAGGTAAGGCACTACAGTCAGCTTGGGCAGCACATGTTGAAGATGGTATTGCAGCTTTGAGGAATCATAAGTCCATTTTAAACTTAAGTACTGGCATCTAGCTGACTTTTACAACCAGTATTGTCAATTTATTCTATTTAGAGTTGTAATCGTGAGATTGTGCTTATCCATCATAATTTTGACCACATTATAAAGGGGATTATACAAAAAAGCCCCTTTCATTTCCTCTACAACAAGGCTCCACATAAAAGATTCTTGTTGGAGAATAGTATCCATATTATTAATTAACTCTGTTACAGTACTCTGTAACTCTAGTAAAAGTTCATGGTTCACAATAAGATCACCATGTGTGTATATCATGATATTTCTCATTGTTTTGTGCTTTCTTAAAAGAGATAAATTTTCTTCATCACAAAGAGATAATAGATTACTACGGTCTGTAATAACCTCCCACTTCTTCCCAAAGCCATTTGGACAATAATAATCCCCATTTACTTTTTTTAAATAAAATGAGGGACCCTTATTAGGATGTTCATCTATTTTAGCTAATTCCTCACTTATCAAAGCCCCTTCACAATAAGTTTCAAATACCCTAAAAAGCAACAAATAAGCAACAGATATATTGTTTACCCTTTTATTTTCTTCAGCACAAATAAAAATATAAGCAGATAAGTATTTATATGCCCTTGGGTACGAGTCCATTAAAATCAATTCATCAAAATCATCGAAGCTGTAGTCTTGATAATTTGCCAATAAAAATTCTTTTTCATTTACATACGGATCAATAAAATTGAGATTTTCTTCCTTACATCGTTGATAATAAAAGCGTAACTTACTAATTTCCTGCATTTTCAATACATTTTCGACGTTGTCATCAACCCTTAAATTCAATTCAGAACTATCCAACAACGAGGATCCTATAATAAGGTTTCGTTCCGTACATTTGACTGTCAGAATAATATTAAGAAAAAGCTCAAATTCGTTCTTAATGTTCTCATTGTCTAAATATGGAGAAAATACAATCTTGTTATTTTCAGTACTTTCTATCACATCCGTAATGGTATCCAGTCTAATAACTTGTAGAGAGTTATAGTTTTCTTCACTTTGTATAAAAGTGCCATTTATGTATTTAAAAAGCGTAATTTTAGATGCTTTATATGTTAAAGAAATAAAAAAAGATAATATTTTTAATGATAGTGAATTATTTAATAAATAACTCACTTCAAAACCCACTGGAAAATGCATACAAAACTCATCAACTATTGAGTCTTGTAATAGAATCACCTTTGCCTCGCTTTCAGAAGCATGAAGTGTCGCTTCTTCAATTACCTCTGAAGTTAGATTTACATCCCTTAGATCTATAATACAAATTTCCATCAGTCTTCTACTTCACCCTCCTCAACTAGATAAAAGAAATCAGAGTATCCGAATTTTACCGATAATATTGCAGCACACTTCTTGATATCTTTTTCCACCATTTTTTTAATCATTTCATCAAAGTTCATAGCTGCATCGACTTTTACTGAAGCATCATCCGATGAATAAATATCACTATTTCTTTGACTTTCAGCTTCACTAAGACTTCTTTTTTCATCCATTGTTAAAGAGTAGTTATGCTTGTAATTTTTAGAAAATAGTTTCTGTTTTTCAGCAACTAAGCTTTTAAAAAAAATACTCGCATTATCTTTACCAAGTTTCTTTAACCTATCGTATAGCTCTGATGACAGTACTAAATCATCTTTTAATTCCAATAATATTTTTTCATTGCCCAGAAATGATAATGTTAAATATTTGAGCTGATTAACGCTTCTTGCTGTTGCCCTCACTCTAGGCCCAGTATAAATATTATCTTGCATATAAGGCTGAGAAAACTCAAATAAAGAAAGTTCATTAATTAGAGTCTCATCCATCAACTTAATATAAATAGATGTTACTTGATCTTTTGATACACCAAGCTTTTTCATTAAGAGGTAAAGTTCTATCCATCCATTTATAATCGATTTTTGAAAAATCGACATATAAGCTACTGGATTAGATCTCAATTTAATCTGTTCCACATGCCATTGCTTTATTTCAGAAAGAATTGAAGAACACTTACTATTCATTGTTCGTTCAGAAAAATCAGGCAAAGGGTCATTATATAAAAAGTAGTTGGTTATAGAAGGAATACAATCAGAGGTGGAGTCTCTTTTTTCTTTAATATCTATTAATTTAGAGTCTAAAATTTCGTTAAAAACGTCGAAAGAAACTTTATAAACTTTTGCGGTGAAAAACAACCTGTAAAGGTGGTCCACCACCTCTACCCTCACTAAACCTTTTAGCTTACTTTTCTCTGTTATATTAAATCCAGTCCATGGGTAATATATACCCACTTCTTCTTCACTTTGTGAGTTTAAATTTAAAAATTGTTTTAGTTGACGAGCGCCTTTTTCTGAATAAAACATTTTAGAAAGGGTTTCATATATAAGACCAATACTTGTAATCGAATGCTGTCGTGAAATGGTTTTAGACTCTTTATCTTTTTTAGTATTCCATTCTAACAATCCTAAGCCTCTTTCATCCAACTCACTGGAATTATGAACTTTAGAGCACAATTCACGACAAATCATTGAACCAATATTATCATCAGAGAGCAGAGTTAAAAAATGCCCACTAACTTTTTCGACGGTTGCATTAACATCCACAAATAATTTTCTCAAAACACCTGTGACAGTAGATTGTTGTACCCCTGTAGTTGTAGGTGAATAAATAATACAAAGTGGTATTGTCAAATTTTTTATTTTTTCAGGCTCATTACGTAATAGATATTGCAGTGCATATAGTCGATGCTGCCCATCAATAACGACAAGCCTACCTCCTGCGTTAGATTTCCCCATATACATTTCAAAGGAGACCTGTTGCACATCTAATGGTATGTTGGAAATAGAATCATCTGATTTTAATTTTACTCCTAAATTACTATCTACATAATTTTTAACTTTAAATAGCCCTGTCCATTCACGAATTAGTTCTTGATCGTCTTCTATTTTTTGTTGTGACTCTATTTGCTCGCCATCTAATGTGATACTACAATTAGGATAATAATCCTTTATTACATTGTCATTATCAACTTCAACAACAGCAGCTATTAAAGGAGGCAAAAATACAGCGTTTCCCTTTTCACTATCAGCTAAATATGAACATATTTCTTTTCTTGCTCTTTCTTCGTCAATATCCCTTTGAATTAAGTAATCAAAATTTTTCGTTTTAGATTCGAGATCTCTTGCTAAAGACAAGTCTTCAATTTGAGCAATAGGTATAGTTGTTAGAAGATATTCAATTGGCAAAGAGCTTTCTGTTACAAATATTCCACCAGCCCCAAATTTGGGGTAGTTATAATTTACTTTTTTATTTCTATCTCGTTTAATTGGAGTTTTCTCAGTCATAATTTACCTTATTAGAAATTTTTACTAAAGACCTTTTCGTAAATGCCACTCATTTTACATAACACAAAAAAATCAAACTTATTTACCTTGATATTTATTACGTTTTGTAAGAAACCTCCTTATATGCATGTTATTAAGGGGTTACCCGGAAGCTGTAACATTCATATAAATTTCAATTCACTATTAAATATCGTTTAACTTATCCAAGTAAATATTTATCCAGTAGCTTTTTGTCAATATTATCTCTTATCATCCATTTCCCTTTACCTACCTTTTTATATAAGTCTACTTTCCCATCAAAAAGATCCGCATCGGAAGAGCTCTGGTATATAGCCCTCCTTACTGAAGTTTTCCAAGAGCCAAACAACTGTCTTGAGGTACAAGACTTTATCTGTAAGTAAATTTTGTCTAACGTAGCAGAACCTCCAACATCTTCCAAGGCTCTATAAACCTCTTTACTCCATGTCCCTTGAATTTGTGTTCGAACTTCATTTATTTTATTAGCCAGTTCATTTATGTTTTCATTAGATGGGATACTTTCAAATGCCACGCTTCCTTTTAACTCAATAAGTTTTCGTATTTTATCGGCTGTGTTTTTTTCCAGTGAATTATCAAGTACAAGATTATTGAGAACTTCATCAAAACTGAGCTTTTCATTACTTGAGAAAAGCTCTCTAATATCTCTTTCCAGATTATTAATTTCATTAAAATAAACACCAATCTTAGCATCTAAAGTTGTTGCCACTTTCTCTGATATTGCTTTTCGTTCAGAAGTTTCCAACCGGAGTTTATCCAGATTATTAAAAGCTTTTTCTAATATGGGTTTAAGTTCATTAACTAACTCTTCTATATCTTCATATTTATCCAGTGAAAGACTAGATGTATGAGCAACTGTATTTCTTAATTCATACAATTTTTGCCATCTCTTCTTTAAATATGAATCCTCACAATCAATCTTTCCTTTAAAAAAAGTATCCCAATTTGATTTAGGTATAAAGCCTTTTAACTCTTCAAGGTTAATATCATCTTTAGTATCAAATCCATCAATTTTATCGTGCAACTGCTTATTTTCTGTAATCTGGTATGTATCAAATAAAAAATTACCCAAATCTTTAAAGTCTAATTTTTGTAATTCAGAAGAATACTCCCTAGGCTTAGGTTTTTCTAATGCTACTTTAATCATCCTTGGAACATTATCAGAAGCCCAGTCTTTACCCACATTCGCAATCATAAAAAAAGTAATAAATTTTCTCATGAGATTTTCAATCTCATGAATCATTGAATAGGCTCTATTTGAGTAGAGAAAAGATAAATCATCTTGTAGTGTTTCAATAATAAATGATTGCTGTTTTACTGTACCTTTAATGGCTCTTAGCACTTTAGTATAAGCAGTAAAGTCTTTATTCACTGTGGTCACAGTTACGTAAAAATATCGTTGTTCTTTCTCTGGAACGACCCCATGCCTAACTTTATATTGAAAACTATCTTTCCCTAATATAATTTTATTAGGTTGTATCCTTATCTCTGTTTCATTTTCCAAAAGTTCATTAAATCGATTGGCAGAACTAATTAGATTAAACAAAGCGCTAGAGTTTTTTTTATCGATAAGTATCAAGTACTCTGTTTTAATAACTTTATCTATCATTGATTAACTCCCAAAATGCTTTATCTTTAATTTTTTGTACTTTTTTATCGCCATCAACATAAAGGCTGTAATGCTTATCAAGCTCACGAATTGATTTCATTAATTGTTCTTGATCAGTTTTATCATCTTTATTGAAGATGGATTTAATATCTTGATTTTTTATCTGACCCACGCGATGAACGATCCAGCTTAAAATATAAGCGGAGTAATCATTTTCGTTGGTTTTGAAATGGGTAATATCTTGCGTAGATAATATAACGCCAACACCATATTCTCGGCCTTCTTTTAGTACTTTACGAAGGCTTGGAAAGTTTTGTGACATGAAGTTATCTGCTTCATCAACCAGTAGTAATTTAGTGACTTGTCTAAAGTCACCTTGTACTTCTGGCTTACCTTGTTTTTGCATTTGCGAGTAAAACAAATCAAGGGTAAGTGCTACCACTAGGTTTTGAATTTCACTGGGGTAACCTGCAAGCTCTATCACGGTAATACCGTCAACAAGCTCGTAAAGTGATGTGCACTTGGTTATGTCAGTTTCAAAGATTTCAAGCTCATGCAAGCTTTCTAATGCTGCGTATAATGAGTCTTCGGTTGGCTCGCTATCTTCAAATAATGCCCAAACATCAGCAATAGTTGGTGCTGGTTTATGCCAGGTACTTGTGTCTGCCTTTTTAATACCAGCAAGCTCATACGCTTCACCAATTAACTTACGTAATTTAAGTGTTTGCTTTTGACCTAAGCCAAAAGCTTTCCCCATAGTTTCAGAAAAACCACGCGCGGTATGTACCGGTAACATAGGGGTATCACCAAACAAACTTAATGGGTTGTATGGCAATTTATGTAAGTTAAATTTTTTACCTTGAATGGCATCAATAAATTTATCGTCTACATAATCTGACTTGTAATCAAAAATTAAAATACCGATTGGTTTACCATCAACATTATTGTGTTGGTTTCGGTATAACTGAGTAACCACCGATTTAGTGCACTGAGTTTTACCTGTACCCATAGTGCCAATAATACCTGAATTGGTATTCATGAATTTGGCGGTATTGGTAGGCTCCCATAAAATAGGTTGCTCATTTTGTACGTTGTGACCAATTAAAACTTTTAATGTATCAGTTGCCGCTTGAACCTCTAAAGTTGAAGCTAAGCCTAAATCACCATCCGCTACTTCTGCATGTATAGGCTTTTCCATACTGTATTCAGTGTCGTTATCAACTAATTTTTCACTAGTAATTTCTGATGTTGATTGCTCACTGGTATCAACTAACTTAATTCTATTGGTAGAGTCACCCAACAGGTATTGCTCAGGAATATGACAAAGTTTTTCAGGACAAACTTCATGCATTAATTTTTGTAGTGGCGTACTTACAAATCCTTTTAAATAACTAATCGGTAATTGAATTTTTAAGATGTTTTCTACTTCTACAAAATCAGCTTCAAAGAAGGTATCGTTTTCTACATGTGATACTAAAAAACCTTCAGGATAGTTATTGATTTCAGCTATGCTGTAATCACCTTGTAGCCACCACTCACGTTGATTAATAAAGTCTGTAAAGTAATCGTCATGATACAAGTTATAAAGTTTGTACTTATCAACTTGCATAAGTACCTGACGAATAAATAAGCCTCGGTACAAACCACCTGCAAAATCTTGTCTACCCAGTATATCTTCAGTTAGGTAACGTTTAAGCTCTTTAGCTTGTTGTACACCTTTATTGTGAGTTTGTTTAACTCCTGTTTTTACTTCGAGCGGTAGCAAGTACATTTGCTGATTTTTAAAACCAACAAACAACACATCGTCAGAAATCAAACCTGACTTATAGCCTTGTACATGCCTAGAGAAATCGCTATCAGTCATTTTTAAACCGATATTACCCGCCACTCTTATCATTTCAGCTACCGATAAAGGTACCCAAGTGATATCTGATTTTGCGAGTAAACAGCTTACAAACTTATATGCACCGATGATGCCTTTTTTCTCTTTACGGTCGTTTGCATTTTTACGCGCATCACCGTCGGCTTTGATCATTTTTAATAACCATTCACCATTAAAAGCATTAAATTCTTCGGTAATTCCACCTTCATCTTGCTCTAACACTTTTTTGTATAAATCTGTTTGTTTACTTACTGTTATTGCATCGTAATTAACCGAGTTAGTGTAATTATCTGAATAGTGAATAAGTACTAAGTCTTTCGCATTTTCGAAAAAATCTAAGGTGACTTTAGGATCAATGATGGTTGTCCAAATGGAACTTTGATACGAGCGATCTAATAACGTTTTAAAGCTATCGCTAACCGCAAGTGCCATTGATTTAGACAAACTGTGCTGTTCATTGGTTTTTCTAGAAGGCTTAATTAAACTTGCTAAGCTTTTAGCAACACGTAAGTGCGGTAAATTAGTTATATCAACATTTTTAAGACCAAAGCCAGTAAAGTAACTGTCTTCTTTATTTGCTGCAGCTTCGCCAGCTAATAACCCATGACAAACCACACCGCTTAATTCTTCAGCAACGTTAACATCTGTAGGTTCTACTTTGTTATTGTTTCTAAAAAAGCCTAAATGAGCATAAGCTTGCTCTGTAGTTTTGCGATTCTCAAATTTACTATAGGTGAGTCGTGTTCTTAGCAAATCAATTATTGCATCAGCTTGTTCGCGAATAGAGCCTTTGTCTAAACTATATAAAGATTTAATTTCATCGTAACTGGCGGTTTCAGCAAATTTATCAAATTCGGTAAATGTTAATTGATCATCGTATAAATTTACGTGTATTTGGCAAACTTTGTCTTTTTGTGCTTTAACGTAATCAATTAAACCTAAGAACACTTCATGATTCTGCTGATTATTAACTGAGTTAATAATCAGCGTTGAACGTGAACCTGCATTAAATAACGCAGAAAAAGCATCTTTAAACTCGCCTACTTTTTCTTTAACAAGCTTACGTACATAGGTGTAACTTGTTTCTTGCTGCGGTACCAATTTCAACCAGAAGCAATTATCTTTTTCTAACTGGTTATATGAAAAACCATGAACAGGATGATAAACAAACGGTAGTAAACCTTGCGCATTTAGTCGGTTAATTGTGACTTTGGGTAAACCTTTAAAGCTCCCCTCTTCATCATCAACGACCTTGTTAGCTAAATTGAGGAAATACGCTAAGTTCAAAGGATGAAATGGTGTTAATAGTTCTTCGTCTTCGAAAGTTGCAAAGCCAATATTAACTAAACGCTTTTGCGATTTACTTAACATGATATCTACGCCTATTTCTTCAATAGCCTGTAGATAGGTGTTTACTACATTACTAACTAACGACCTAAATTCACTACCCCAACCTGAAATACTTGGTAGTGTTTTGTGCTTTAAGCAATAATCAAAAAACTCGTGGTACGCTGAGTGCAACTCAGCGTAATCATCTTTAATGTCATCAAGATAAACACAAGCATCTTCGTCTGTCTTTCTTGTCAGTAATTGGTTATCTATTAATTCAGCTTCCCATTGTAATAAGGTTAGTCTTCGTCCTTTGGGTGCCACTTCTTTATTATCTAACACTATTTTAGATAATTTATTTTCTGAACGTTTGAAAGTACCAAAGTAATCATTTTGATATAAACGTACAAAGCGATCTTGGTCTAACATCAATGGCAAGGTTAATGAGTCAGTTGCAATAGCTCCTTCAACATTAAACGTTAAACTTGAGTTACTACCTTTTACAATAAAATGTAATCGGTCTGATTCATTCGCTACTTGTTCAAAATCTATTTCACTAATTTCTGTAGCATCAAACACTTGCCCTACTTCTTCAAGTGTTGCTTTACTGCCTTGCTCGGCAATAATAAAATTATTATCTTCAGTTTGAAGTGTAATGCGATTTTTATTGGGTTCAATTAGGAAGCTATGTCGGAATGCATCAAGATAGAATTCATTGCCAGGTAATACTAACACTCGAAATTTATAACGCTCCGCGGTTTTTTCACGTTTTAACGATAAAGTGAAATAAATTGGTTGTTGTGAAAAACTGCCAGAAATTTTGACTTTACTTCTTTTGTCACCATCGCGACTTGAAATTTCAAACTCATCAACATTATTATGTTGAATTGCACATTGCTTCTTCTCTATTTTTCCGCCTATAAAACTTAATTCCAGGGTGTAAGATGTTTGCTCAGGCTCTAAAACTAAAATTAGCTGCCTATCGCGCATACCTGTTTTGGAGTCGGACTTATTGCGAGAAATTAACTCACCTTGTGCTAAAGTTTCGGTTTCAAGTTCAAGGGCGTTATTAAGGTTTTTAGCTTGTTCTTGAAAACATTCACTTAATTCTAGTTTTGTTCTCCAGCTGTCAGGATCTTCTCCGCCGAATTTTTTATTAATAAACTTTTCACTAAAGTTGATTTCAGCTAACTTTTCATCTAGCTCATTAGGGAAATGATGGGTAATGAAGTCTAATTTTTCATAAAGTTTTTTGTTCTTATCTAGGCGTTCATTTATTTGTTCTTGTTTGCCACTCCAATTAAGGATCGCTTTATCTTCAAGTAAACCTAATTCACCAAACTGCAAGTCACCATCAAGTAATGCTTTATATAATTCAACAAAACCGAACATGGTTGCACCATCTTCTTGAATTTGTTTAAAGCGATGTTCAAGTAAACATTCAGACACTTGGTGTGAATCATCGTGATAATTAATGAGTGACTTCATTGATTCTTTTATAACTTCAGCATGCCAAACACAACCGGGCTGTGCTACATCTTCTGCAGAATTAATGAGAGTGTCTAACATACTATTATGTATGACAAGTAAAGCAGAACCCTTTAAGCTACCTTGTTGCCCTGCAACTTCGTCACGTAAATGAGAAATAAAGTTTTCTGAAAAGCCTTCGCCATTTTCGTTATGTAATACGGGAATTAAAGTTACTTCACCGCAAGTTATTACACTTAGCTCAATATCTTTTACACTTACGTGAAATTTAGATAATTCGATAAAAGCGTTGTAGAGCTTTTTACTATTTTCATTATCTGGTGATTGAAATTGGTATCTATAACCTGCTTTTATAGTAGCTGCGCTTTCTTTGAGGAAATGCTCAGTTAAAAATGTCTCAAATGGTTTTGTTAACATAAACTGCATCTCCACTGTCGCTCATACGTTCAACATTTCCTATTCGCTCATAAAATTCAATTAGCACTTGCTGACTCTGTTTATCAAAAAATACCCCTCTAGATTCAAAGGCTTTTATTAATTCATTAAATCTCAAACGATCCAACTCCCCGATAGACAAGTTTGTCAGCAACACTAAATAATCTTGATTAAATACCAGTACACGTCCCGATCTCCCTCTGCTTTGGATAAAGTGTTCACAAAGTTCAGCTTCAATGGTACGAACATACTGCCCATTTATTTCATGTCGTGATTCACCACGTGAGAATTGTTTTTTCGATAATGCTAATAAAGCGCCTAGCCCAGATAAAGGATCACTAGTTTCTGGTATTTCAAACTTGAGTTCGCGTTGCTCTTTAAATGCTTGGGCATAAGTATTAAGCCATTCACTAGTTTCAGGGTAATCAAGTACTGATTGAGCAACTTGCCAAATAGGTTGAGTAATGGCTTTAGGATCTTGTAATCCTTCGTTCATCGAAAGGTATGGAAAAACATTCCAGAGTGCATTTTTCATGGGCTTGTAGCCAAATTCATGCACCATAGTTCTCTCGTCGCTCGCTTTTTCATTATCTAAAATAAAATACATAGGTTTAGCTTTGGGTTCGCCAGATCGCCAATCCTTAATATTAATTGCAAGTTGCGAGGTATATAGAAAACCATATAACCGAAGAAAGTCTTTAAATACACTTAGAAGGTATTTAGGGCGCTTACCTAAGAAAGATAAGTCTTGTTGAAAATGTTCAGCCAGAAAAGGTAAATAAGGCGATTCATTCGCGGTTTTAACAATAGTATTTTTACTTTTCGCTGATATTAAGTACTTATCAAACTCTTGGTATATTTCGTTTTCAATAAAATTTAGCTTTATTTCAGGCTTATCAGTAAAAAAAAAGTTTTGAAGTAGGCTTGAAAACATATTGCCAAGCCTTGCATTTGGAGTACTGCCCGTAGTTTTTTGCGCTTTAAACAATAAAAGCTCTGGTGCAATTTTAAATAGGTCATCGCCTTCAAAATACATTCTTTCAACAATCGGCCAAAAGTCATCTTCATCAAGCTTTGCTAAAAAAGTATTTTGACAACGTTGTTTTAACTCTTCTATGCCTCCTTTACCAAGATCTTTACGGTAAGATGTTTTAACTACATGACCTAAAACACTGTCCCAATCAAATACTCCAGGTCTATCTTTTGTACGAATAGGGAAGAAACTATTTAATGTATTTTTACTGTTAACTTCATTAGCAATTTTAGGCAAATCTGGTCTTAAAAGCGTCATAATTATAATCCACTTATTTCAAAGTCTTCACCATCGCTGGTAATTTTAATCCGCTGATCTTTTTTCAGGATATATAGGGTATTAGAGCTATTAGCTACTTCTGCAATTTTATCTACAATTTCATCAAGGATAACGACTGTATTTTTGTCATGCTTGTTTGGACGGTAACCATCCACTATGCGTTGCATTAAGTGTAATAAATTAATATTGGCTGGCATTCCTAGCGTTTCCTCTCCAATTTTGAAGAACATATGAAATTGAGAAACATGGTCTTCCATAAACCCAGCAATATTTTTAACATCAGCCTTCAGTTCGATATGTGCTGCCAATTGGTAACCATTTCGTTCACAAATAAAAAACTCCCCTTTGTTTAATTGCGGCGCATTTCGATTGTTGTATTTATGAATTGCTGCAATAACGGTTTCTTTATAAAAAGCTTTTATCGCAGCGCGTTGCTCAGGCAAACCTTCATAAGCGGTATGCAAATGCCAAATGCTTGAATATTTATCAATAAGCTGTTCGTGGAAGTCATCTTTAAAATCAAGATGATAATTGTTAGAGAAGTCGGCATTACGTAAAATATAAAATAAGCGTAAGTAAGTTTCAGGCTTTTGGCCTTTACGTATTCCTTTTGCAGATAAATCGGTAAGGTACTGCTCGAACTTAAGATCTGATAATTTTAAGCTGTAAGAAAGAATAAACTTATCAATAGCCTTAGAGCGTGTATTGGCAGGGTCAAATTCTGCAACTTTACTTACCAGTTCATTATCACAGTCAATAAATAAATTGTCTTGTAAATATCCTGGCCCCGCTAATAAATGAAAAATAAAATCAAGTAGTGCTCTCGCGGTTAAAAACTGATCTTTTATGAGCCTTGCTTTAAACAATAAATCCACTATTACGTCTTGTACTTCCTCAACACTGAGTAATTCGTAATTTGCACAAAGCTTTTTATCTTTATTAGGAGAAACTAGTTCTTTATCGTAATACTGACGAATAATGTTGTTTTCAGGTGCGCATATTCGTTGTAATAGTTGTTTAGCAAACTTAGATGAATGACCACTTTGCTGAAGTTCGAATTTTGGATATTTTTCAAAGTTTAGAAAAATATACTCATCAGATGTTATATCATCATCTAAGAAAGACTTGATAGATTGCTTTATCTGCTCATTTTGTCCTTCTTCAATATAATTGCCTAACATACCAATGTTAATACCAATAACTAGTGGTTTGCTACCTTCAATATAATCTTGAAATAATTTATCAAGCGTTTCTATTGCGGAATCATTAGGCTTAAAACTGTGAGTGGCATCGAGATGGAAATTGGCTCTGGTACTAAACTTATTGCAATATTTAGTTAAAATTTCAGATTTACCATCGCCGCTACTGCCGCATAAGAATATTATTTTTTTATCTGATGGGGATAATGAGGTTAATGCTTTTTTAAAATCACTTTCTATATCTGTTTCAATATAAAGGTAATTTTTAACCTCATCTAAATGTAGGGAAATTGAGTCGTCACGCTCAGTAGACACTGCGTATGGCGATGATTTTGATAAAACGCTTAAAACTTCTTTAAGTATCACTTTCTCATCCTGAGCTATGCTATGAAGCATTGTAAATTACAACTATTTTTCAATTCTATTCTATTTATTTGGGAACTTCAAATTGAAAAATATAAATAAATTAGCTGTTTAGTTAACCAATATCAATGATGAAAAATACTGTTTATTTACTAATTTACTAATTTACTAATTTACTAATTTACTAGTCAGCCTTTCTGAGCGTTTTAGTTTTATGTAATCAGGTATCCTTATTTATTATCTAGGTAACCTAAAAGGTAGCTGAAAAATTGTTGTCAATTTAACTTAAAGTAAAAATGTGCTTCTCATTAATATAATTTTGTTTTATTGAATACGGCGACCTGTCAAATCAACAAGTTTAGATGTCAGTAGTTTTCATATCAGAGAAGTCTATTAATTTAGCTAACCTCAGCTCGGGATAAAAATTGAACTAATTGCCTGTTCCACGATCCGATCTTTCGACCAAGAAAAAACAGAAAAATAATAAGGAACAGGCATGAATAAACTAGTTGAAATATTCTGTGATGTCGATGATTTTTGCCGCGTATTTATTCCACAGTGGGAAAAACAGTTAATTGCTGATGGTAATATCAAGCGAAAACGATCATGTCGTATGACTATGAGCGAAATAATGACTGTTCTTATCGCTTTTCATACATCAAATCATCGCGACTTTAAAAATTATTATAAAGGTTATATTGCTAAATTTTATCGTTCACATTTTCCGAACTTATTGAGTTACACTCGATTTTTAGAAGTGATGCCTAAAGCTATTGTTCCGCTTTCTAGCTACTTTTCAATACTTAAAGGTGAAATAGTTGATGCTAAATTAACTACTGGCAATGTGCACGACACAAAAGGTGTCGATTTGATAACAACGGTTCGCAGTAATATGAAAGCCAAAGCTATGTCATTATGGGATAGAGCAATGCTATCTAGGCGGTTTATTATCGAAACGATAAATGATCAATTAAAGAATATATCTCAAATAGAGCATTCTCGTCATCGCAGTCCTAATGGTTTTATGTTGAACTTACTTGCAGGGCTAGTGGCTTATTGCCTTAAAGAAAACAAGCCAACCCTTAATATCAATGACGTTGAAATGAATGTAATGGTTAGTGCTTAACCCGATCTGAGGTTAGCTATTTTATGTCATTCAATTTGTTGAATAAGCAATAATATCAATAAAATAAAGCACATTGCTTGCCAAAACATCACGGGATCGCGTTGTATGAGCGGAGCACGGGTACGAGCTAAAAATTCACTGTTTGGTATACGTAAATCTTGTATAAATTCTGATAGTTCACTGTAGCGTTTTACAGGATCAATTTGTAGCGCCTTATTTAACGTATCGTCAATCCACACAGGTAATACGGAGTTATCATCTATTATACTACGGTAGGTTAATTTTCGTTGTGCTGATTTACTATTAGCTTGTGCTATTTTGGCGCTGTAAGGAAATTTACCTGAAAGCATTTGGTAAGCTATCACACCCAATGAATAAATATCTGATTGTTGCGTGCCAAGTTGACCAAGAAAATATTCTGGGGCCGAATAACGAATAGTACCACGCATTTCCCCATCGCTTTCGCTGTCTGATACTCCCGCAATAAACGTTGAGCCAAAGTCGATAATTTTAACTGTGCCATAATTATCAATCATGATGTTATTGGGGCGAATATCTTGATGAATCATTTCTTGGCGGTGAAATGCTTGTAGGCCTTTAGCTATTTGCTCGATAATATTACGTACGGTTTCAAGTTTAGGTTTTGGATTATCTATTATCCACTGGTTAAGTGAAATTCCCTCAATGTATTCAATGGCTAAGTATAAAAAGTTGCGCTTTCTGGTGGGAATAATTACTTTAGCAACGTGTGGGTTATTAATACGTTTGGCTATCCATTCTTCTAGCATGAAACGTTCTAAATATTTTGTATCGGTACTTAGTTCGGTTGACGGCACTTTTATTACAACATTTTTTTGGCTATCAAGGTCTTTAGCTAAGAACACGTGACTACGGCTGCTGATATATATTTCTTGGGTAATTTCATAGCCATCAAATAATGTTCTTGGCGCAAGTTGTGGTGGCGTGGGCAGTTTTGTTAATTGCTGAACCTCAGCAAGTTGATATTCAGGTATGTTGTCAATACGGGCTATTTGAATACTAATATTGTCGTCACTGCCATTTTCTTTTGCTATGTTAAGTAGTGTATTGGCTGCTTTTTCAACACAGCTATGTTCGTGAATTACATTACTTATTGTGGTTGCGTTTACAAATTCGTACAGGCCATCTGTGGCTAGAATGTATATATCACCAAGTTCAAGTTGCAACGTTATATAATCAATTTCTAACGTTTGATGAATACCTAACGCCCGAGTTAAATAGCTTTGCTGGTCGGAAACTTGTCGACGATGATCTTCAGTGAGTTGTTCTAAATTAGTATCGCTTAAACGGTAAACCCTTGAGTCACCTGAATGAAAAATATGGGCGCTATTTGATTTAAAAACTATAGCACTAAAGGTACAAATATAACCTTTATCTTTATCAAATCGATAAGGGCTGTTTCGGGTTTGTGCGAATAACCATGAGTTAATAGCACGAACCACTTTATACACTGAATTTTTAACTGACCAAGCGTCAGAGGTACAGTAGTAGTCGTTTAAAAAACTATTTACAGCTGCTTCACTTGCTTCTTGGCTTACTTTACTAGAACTTATGCCATCAGCCATAGCAAGTGCTATGCCCTTTCCGCTTAGTTGTGGTTCGCTTGGAGAGTGGCTGCCTATAAAATCTTGATTAATTTCTTTTATGCCTTTATCCGTAGCGCCACCAATACTGACTTTTAAGGGGTTATTCATAAGTTTTTTTAACTTTTATCAGTTATTATATTTTTAAGTGTAATGTTGGATATTGGTCTAATTATGTATTGTAGACTGATATTAATAAAAAGGCTCCATAATCGGTATTACGGAAGCCTTTTAGGTTACACATTTGTTGGTACTATATTAAAACAATTAAGAAATTTTGCGGTTCGGTGATGTTTTAACATGTGTTAAGTAAAGTGGTAAGCCTACTAATAATAAACCGCCTGCAAGGTTACCTAATACGGTTGGCACTTCGTTCCATAATAAATAATCATAAACAGTAAAGTCTCCCCCCATTATCATTGAAAAAGGAAATAAAAACATATTAACAATTGAATGCTCAAAACCCATATAGAAGAACAGCATTACTGGCATCCACATGGCTGCCATTTTAGCCCCTGCAGATGTTGATATCATTGCACCAACAACCCCCATTGATACCATCCAATTACATAACATACCGCGAATAAATATAGTAAACCATCCGCCAATACCGTGCGTTTGGTAACCTAAAGTTCTGGCTTCACCTATATGAGAAACTTTAGCTGCAATAACGCCCCCGTCTGCTGAATAACCATAAGTTAATATGAATGACATAAAAAAAGCAGTAGTCATGGCACCCGCAAAATTGCCAATAAATACTAACCCCCAGTTTCGTAATACCCCTTGCATTGTTACACCTGGGCGTTTATCAAATAAAGCCAGTGGCACTAAAGTGAATACACCTGTTAGTAAATCAAACTTCATTAAATACAGCATAATAAAACCAACCGGAAATAAACATGCGCCTAAAATAGCACTGCCCGTTTTAGTGGCAACGGTGATGGCAAAAATAGCTGCTAAGCCTAAAATAGCTCCAGCCATAAATGCTCGAATAAATGTATCTTTAGTTGACATGTAAACTTTCTGCTCGCCTGCGTCTACCATTTTTGTGACAAATTCACTAGGTTCAATATAAGCCATTAAACTTCCTCTTTTATATTTTTATAGCTAAAATTATTTTATTAACTAATGCAAAGCACAGATTAAGCCAATATTTAATTGATTGTTTTTATTGATATAATTGTTTTTCAGGAGGAATAACATGCCTTAGGTTAAGGCATGTTTTAAAATAATGCACCAAAATGAACATGGTGCTTTAATTGAAGAGTTATAGCGATTTAACTAACGCTAACTGTGTTAGCCGTCCGTTGATGTTTTAACCCAAAATACAATACTCGGCATGAAAAATAGCAATACTAAGCCAATGCTAAGTAAATTACCCTTTCTAATGTTAAAATCTTCTGTAATTTTCTTCCATTTAAACTTGAATACGCACCTTGCAAAATATATATCTAAACAAAGCAGCATTACCATCCAAATAAAACCAGTTGAAAAGCACTCAATATAATTACTAAGGTTTAACCATGGTTGTGTTAACCATACTATAAGCACAATTATCATCATACCAGAGAAAAAAACTGATAAATTTTGCACGTTTTCTACCATATAAATGGTGTAATATCCTGACCCTAAAATTCCCGTTTACAACTTCACCAAGAGAAAGCAACAAACCTACAACCAATACTTTTAGTAACATTTTAGTTGCCTCATACAACTAACAAGCCTGAAGAATCACTCTTTTTTAACCCAATTTAAAGCATCTTGTAAATTATCAAAATACTGAATTTCACCTGACATAAACCAAGAACCAAGTTTAGCTGAAATTTTTTGCCAATTTTTATTACCATAAATGGCTATTTTACGAAATTCATTGTTATGTTTAAGCCCAAGTTTAAAGTCATCCCAAGCTGCTCTTAATTCCCAGCCTTCAAGTTCTGTTGCGTCCATCAACACATTAACTTTAGGGTCTTTAACTTGTGCTAGTGCAGAATCAATCATGGGTGTGATTATTTCATAATCTTCATGTGTTAGTTTTCCTATGGCTTTTAGTGATAGAAAAAAATCATTTTCAAACCTTTCTATACCAATAGATAAGCCATGTTGAGTAGAATACATAATAATACCTCCAATTAATATTTACCAAATATCAATATAAAAAACCTGTTATTTATTATTAGTGATGAAATAGAAAAGTCCAACTGATTTTATGCCTATTTATTGATTTAAAACAACTCACAAGCTTTGGCTGTTAATTCTGATTGCAGCTTACGAAATAACTTCCAATCTTTCTCAGGAATAGACGACATATAGCCCCCTCATTGATTACTAATGCCTCATTAAGAAGTTAAAAATCATTAGCAAAATAACGATACAGCAGCAAAAACAAAAGGTTATTTTTTTGGTTTAACAGCTAATTACAAGCTTTATACTGGTACTTTACTTGTTTTAACAGAGCGTAGTAAAAGATCATGTTTTATTCGAGTATGAGTTATAGCGTAATTTGAATGGCAGATAAACGATGATATTATTAACGCGAACAACTGAATAAGGTCGATAATAATAGCAACATTAGGTATTATTCAAGAAAAATAACATAGAAAGCTATGCAAACTAAACAACTTACCAAAACCGTTGGCCCCTTATGGGAAAGCGCTATGGCGTTATATTGTAAAATATTTCCTGAATGGGAAAGGGAATCAATACCCAGTATCGAAGCGGCAATTAATAGCGGTAATTCACGCTGTATAGTGGTTTACGAAGGCGATAAAACCATAGGTATGTCATTAACAGAAGTTTATCTACCTTATAAATTCGCCATGCTAGCTTATTTATTTATTGCTCCGAGTCATCAAGGACAAGGGTTAGGTACACTATTGTGTCTAGAATTATTTGATTTTTTTAACCAAAATGCCGATCTAAATTGGTTATTAGTAGAAGCCGAGACCAAACCAGAGCAGTTCTATAATCAGTTAGGCTTTACTACATTAGAGATAAAATACCAGTCACCGCATTATGATGATATGCATTCAACTCCAATGGCATTAATGCTCTACCTAAAAACAGGACAAAGTGCCCCTTCTAAAGCGCAATTGTGGAGGCTTGTTAATCATATATTTTGTGAGAGTTATTACTTAAGCTCTGACGATCCAAGGTTAGAGCAACAGCGAAAATGTATTCTTTAAAAGGTGGGTTTATGAGTTTTGAGCAAAATACCTCACAGCAATCTATTTTAACAACGTTTTTTGAATTTATCCGTTCAGAAAATTTTGAGTCATGTTTTCATTGGGCAAAAAAACAATTACAAAACCAAAATTCTGATGCATTTAACATTATTCAGCAATTAGATGAACGGCCAGAAATATCCCTCACGCAATTAAAAAACATTGAAAACGACGTACTTTTATTAATGTTTTGTGCCTGTTATAGCTATGCGCGTCACGATGTTGAGGAAAGCAATAGGTATGGCCATGCAGAAATGCTAATTCGCTCAAGTATTACCCCCCTTGAAGCACTACCAAGTTCGGGTATTATTAAGGCACTAATAAAGTTCGCTAGAATTCAAATTGATATTTGTAATATCGACCGAGGCATATACACTAGTCAAGAATATTTAATGGCTGAAGCGACGCAAAACATTCAAAGCAATTTAGCCGAAATAGCAGTGCTAAAGACAGAGCTAAGCTCCTTTGAATGCCAATTATACACAGAGTATTTTACCAAAGAGTTCAGTTCATACCAGTATTATAGCGAAGGTGTGGCGATAATTGCTCAGCTTTTAAAAGTGCGGTGGGATGATCCGACAGCAATGGCTATAAATATGGCAAAATTACGGCCTAAGTTTCTTGCAGCGGTACAGGCGTTGACATCTTACGGTAAATATATCATGTCGACCGATTTAGAAGCGCTATGGCCACCATTAAGCTTTTTTAGCGAAAATAGAACCCCAGGCACGGGTGAGTTGTTCGTTGATCGTGGTTCAATCACCATTTCATACTTTGCTAGCGTTAATCACATCATTATAAATGAGCTGTTGCAGTCGTTATCTAATATTATTACTGACGCCCCAAAATCTCATCTACTCTATCTTGAACAGTGGGGTGCAGATATTCCACTGCGCAATATGCTCAATGATATTTGGGCTGGCATTGCCCGAGAATTTGAAAATATATATTCATGGCAATTACCTGATTTAACCATGCCATTTCGTAATAAAAACGGCAGTGACAACTCGTTAAGTTTTGCAGTAGAATTAATTTATTATCCAATGGGCGTTTTTGCATTAAACCTAAAAGCCGATCTTGATGGTATCAGCGGCAGCGGTGTTCGACATGCTATGTCTCTTGGCACCCCTTTTGCGATGGATCAGCAAATGCGCTGGCACAATGAAGACGTCAGTTTATTAGAAGAATTTGCCGAAAAGCGATTTACCGAACTGGCCTCAATACTCAATAGTACTTTCGAGCACTATGAACATCCCATCAGCGATATTCTCAGCTTTAATAAAACTGAAAATCGGTTCGTATCAACATTGCTAGATCGCATTGTAGAGCATGTTGATGGTAACAATATCCCGATGACGGCAAAGTCGCTTAAATCACATTTTGCTTATCCTGTATTTATACTACCACAACGTGAGCTACGCAGTGCTGTTGATGATTGGTGTCTTAGAAGCCTACCCTTAGCCACTGACAATTTGAATCAGGATTGCTTTAACAACGACGAATTTTTTTACACCAATCAGCATGAGTGTGTTATAGGGTTATTACAACAACCTAATTGGGTGCTAGAACAAACGTTAGAAATGATAAATGTGGCGGCAGCTATCAATAACCTATTCCATCTAACGAATAAATTACTCGATAAACAACTCAGAGTGAGTCAAGCTAATTCAGCCAAGAAACTTGACGATAAAAAACTGTCTGCAAGGGTACTAAAAGAACAAGTTAAAAAGCTTACCGCTGAAAGTAACTGTTTAAAGCAGTTTACTCATGATGCTCATTGGCTACTAGAGTTGATCAGTGCAGGAAGCATGATGACTTTTCCTGATCATACACGCCTTATTCATAAAGTTTTTGACCGTATGGATTTCGATAAACTTCACCTACGTACACAAAAAACATTAGGTAAAATTCAATATCGGCAAGATGAAATTATTTCTGAAAACGCTAAACTCTATGAAAAAATACGCACACGAAACAGCAAGCGATTTACGCGCATAATATCAATTACAATAGGCTTAATATCGGTCGGCGCATTAAAGGATATTTTTGATATTATAAACGGCAGTAACTTAGGTTTGAAAATCAGTGGCTCGTTGCAAGTCAGTATTGTTTCACTGTTTGCGATGATGCTCATTATATTGTTACTCAATAAAAACGGAAATGATAAGTAAACTCAAATCTGCGGCATGTGTATTATTTTTTCAAGCGCTAATAGTGCTTGATTCGCTCGGTACTTAAGCGCCACAATGCTTCATTGTGGCGCTTAAGTACTAGTATTTCACCTAAATAAAATAAACTAGTGTTTAAACAGGTTAGCTTTAAGCTACCGTGAGTAATTAACCTGAGCTCGGCTTAACAAATGTTTCTCTAGCCGCTGTTTTTCCTT